>Ga0256407_10000848_pt1 | contig 68996 bp, 79 predicted proteins | sample RumenRJG_04DNA_FD_193489 | JGI IMG/M metagenome (GOLD analysis project Ga0256407, IMG submission 193489) | Bovine rumen microbial communities from Lethbridge, Alberta, Canada - RJG_04 | ecosystem: Host-associated > Mammals > Digestive system > Stomach > Rumen | place: Canada: Alberta... | reverse complement strand
AAATGGGCAAAATCCACGCAAAACCCAGTGGGTTTGCTGAGAAATAGGGGCTAATGGACGTTATATTATTCTATTTTCGCATTAAAACGAAAGTTGTATAGATAAAAATGAATTTTTAGAGGTTGCCTTAAGATAAACTAAAGGTCACGGATATATAATTAGATGTATAAAAGAGGTGAAGGCTGATGTATCGGATTTTGCTTGTTGAGGATGACAAAAAGATCCAGGCGTTGATCGTCAATTATTTTATAAAAAAAGAAAAGAACGCGTTTGAGGTCGATGTTGCATCAGACGGGCAAACGGGCGTTGAAAAGGCATATGAGAATCATTACGATTGTTTATTGCTTGATGTGATGCTGCTGGAGCTGGACGGCTTTGAAATCTGCAAAGAGGTGCGACGTGATAGCGACGTACCGATTATGTTCATCACCGCGCGTGGCGACGAATCGGACATTTTGAACGGGTATGCCTTAGGCTGCGATGACTATGTTATCAAGCCGCTTCCGCTTCCTGTCCTCTATCAAAAGGTGAACGCGCTGATCAAACGCTCTAAGGGCTTGGTGCGTTCAAAGGTTTTTTCCGCCGGTACGCTGTCGCTGAACCCCAACAACGGAATGGTCATCAATGACGGTGAGGAAATCAAGCTGACCGCGAGAGAATACGGTATCTTAAAGGTGCTGATGGAAAACAAGGGGAGCGTTATAAGCCGTGAGAAGCTGCTTGATTTGGTCTGGAGCTATAACAGCGATATGGACGAGCGTGTTCTTGACACGCACGTCAGCAATCTCAGAAAAGCACTCGGCTCAAACGGAAAGCTGATAAAAACCGTCATCAGGCGAGGATATAAGATCGAGGAGCGCTAAATGAAGGACAGATTAAAAATGCAGCGCAACATGCTGATTCAAAAAATAATACTGATAATGTTAGCGGTATGGCTGATCACGTCGGCAGTGTTTTGCGCAGTGCGCCTGAATATGGAAAAAACCAATATTCAAAACCGTGAGCTGACTAATCTGGCGCACGCAAAGCAAGTGCTGATCGCAGGCAACGGTAGCTTTGAAGCTGTCAACCGAGCATTTCTTGAGAGCACGGATTTTATAAATGATAACAACATTTCGGGCAGTTCGTACAATTCGCAGTTTATTATAACTGATCGAATAACAGACAAGCTGATCGCCGATACCGCAGGAACGATCGCTGTCAGATTCAGTGTGAAGCAAGGCGATGATTCTGCTTTTGATGTTATCGGTCTGCTCGATTATGATCTGATCCAAAACGCGTTAAGCGAAGCAGAGCTTGATGAAATCATTAAGCTGCTTAATACCAAGCGAGACGACGGAAATTATTATGAGCTGATCTGCACAAAGCTCCAAATGTCCAACTCATTATTTATTCCTCTTGAACTGAAAATCGTATTAGTCAACGGTACAGACGCGCGTTTTACGCTTGACGATAATGTTGCCGTATTCGGTTTAGAGGAAAACAAGATCAAAGATAATGAGATGTTTTACAGCAGTGATATCAAACGCAACACGATTCCAACTGAATATATCACGGAAAAGAAATATAACCCCGATCTGATAAGCTCGCTTTCTAAAGAGGAAAAAGATCAGGCGACCGCAATTGTTCCCGAAGGTGGCTTGGACGTGATTTTTTATGCGTCCGATTTTCTGAATTACGATAATTCTTCTTACATTTCGCCTGATGACGATTGGGTGATCCAATACGCTAAAAGGACGAATCTGTTTGACAGCTGTAAAAAAGATTTGGCTATCGGGGTCTGTATGATCTTCCTTTTCATTTTGATCATCGCAGTCATTCTCTGCGTTATGATTTGGCATAACGTTAAGGCACAGAACATTCAGGAGCAAAAGAGATTAGACCTGACCAATAAGCTGGCGCACGATATAAAAACCCCTGTTTTTGTCATCAGCGGTTACGCTTACAGCCTGAAGGAAGATATCGACCGAAACGAGCGTGATTTTTATATCGACAATATCATTGAGGAAGCGGACGAGATCAACGATCTTGTTCAAAAAATGCTCAATTTCAGCAAGCTCGATTCCTATACGATGAAGCTTAACAAAACGGAATTTGATTTGTTTGAGGCTGTTCAAAAGACAGCCGAAAAATATACCGCTCTGCCTGAGAACAAAACCATTGCTCTCACGCAAAGCGGCGACAATATGATATGCGCGGACAGAGAATTGATGGAAACTGTTATTCAAAATCTGATCGACAACGCGGTAAAGTATTCTCTGCCGGAAACAGAAATAACGATAGAGGTAAATGGTAATACGCTTTCCGTCAGCAACCAAACGGAACCGCTCACAAAATCTGAGCTAAAACAGCTGTGGCAGCCTTACTATCGCAAGGATAAAAGCCGAAGCAAAAAAGGCAACGGCTTGGGTCTTTCTATTGTAAAATCAATTTTAGACCTGCACGAAGCTAAGTACATCGTTGAAATGACAGGAAACATCCTGACGATTACAGTAAAGACAGAGAATATATAAACAAAAGTATAATAGATACGAATATTCGATTGCTCGCAAAATTATATCCCTTCTGTTATGGACAACCACCGTTTTATTTGATACAATAAAATCAGAAAATCAACGGAGGGTTGATAATGAGTATTATCGGACAGCAAATAAAAAAATACCGTATTGAGAACGGCTTCACTCAGGAACAGGTCGGAAAAATAATAGGCGTTACGACGCAGGCGGTATCAAAATGGGAGAGAGGCAGTACGCCCGACGCAGAAATACTGCCCTTGATTGCAGACGCTCTCAGCGTCAGTGTTGACGCGCTTTACGGACGTGAGGAGCGCAGCTTTGCCGTTCAAATTGCAAAAAAGCTGTGCAAAATGCAACAAGATGAAGCATATCGCTATGCCTTTGGCATTTGCTGGGCTATCGAGATCGGACTGTCGGGTGAAGCGTCCGCCATTGATGATTTTATAGACAGGTTTATCGACCGCGCTTTTACGGAGAACGAGAAGTCTGCGGACTACTTTGCCAAGCTGATCAATGACAGCGGCATCGCCCTGACCCGTAGCCTGTCGCCCTGCGACAATATCTTTACGCACTTTCCCGCTGATGAGAACCAAACCGTCAACCTCGGACGTTTAGGCGAGGAATCCAAGAGAATCAGCGAAATTTTCTCTCTTGCGACGGATAAAAGCCTTTTGTTGTTCAACGAATCCCTTGCGACGACCTCGTTTACGGAGGGGTTATATATCGCAAAGGACGTGGTCAAAGCAATGAGAAGCCTCGGCGCAAGAACGATTTTCAATACGCATATGCACGAGCTGGCAATGGATTTGGATGAAATCAACGCGCTGAACGGAAAAATCAAGGTCGCCTCGCTGGTGACGGGTATCCACGAAGGACAGCGCTCCTACAAGGTGTACCTCGCGCCGCCCGACGGTATCAGCTACGCCAGAGACATTGCCGAAAAATACGGAGTGACAAACAGTCAGCTGATGCAGGCGGCAGGATAAAGGAGATCAGAATGAACAAAGAACAGTTAGTTACATTACAGCTGCCATACCGCGAGGCAGGAACAAAAACAGTCCGTGTATTTGTCCCTGAACACGGCGAAGAAGAATTGTTGCCCGTTATCTATATGACGGACGGGCAAAACCTTTTCGAGGATAACCGTCCGCGTCAGTTTGGCTGCTGGTATACGCGCGAAGCCGTAAAAGAGGAACGGAAAAAAAGCGGCAAGGCGGCTATTATCGTCGGCATCCATAACGACGAAAGCCCTGTTCAGCGAGCAAAGGAACTGACGCCAAAAAGTATCGGCGCTATCATATTTCCCGACGATATGCCCGAGCACGTCAGAAAAATGATGGCTCCCGAGGGTGAATTATTTGATGATTTCGTCGTAAATACGGTGATGCCGGAAATTGAAAAACGTTTTCCGGTCCAAACGGGCAGAGAGTACACTGCCTTTTGCGGCAGCTCCTCAGGCGGCTTGCAGGCGTATTATACTGTGCTTAGCCACCCGGATAAATTCTGCTTGGCAGGCGTTTTTTCTCCGACGTTTCCGATCCTTTATCCCGAAGACGTGATCCGCTGGACAAGGGAAACGGTCGGGGAGATCAAGCCCTATCTCTATATTTACAGCGGCTCGAACGATATAATGGAGCAGGAGATCTGCGAGAGTACAGAGGCGGTAGTTGAAGCGATATCCGAATTCTATCCGAAAGAAAAGCTGAAAGTGAATATCCTACCCGAACAGCCTCACCACGAAAGTGCTTGGGCGGCGGTTTTTAAGGAGCTGCTGCATACGTTTCTGACACAGAAAAGGAGCTTTTATACTGATACCTAATAAAATGTAGGCAGTCTTTGCGGTCTGTTTTCTATCAGGAATCAGTATTAAACAAATACCCCAAGGCCGCAGCTGTGTGACCTTGGGGTATCGTTGTGTTTGTTTTCGGTTATGAAAGGCTATTTATAAAACTGCGAAATGTCATATTCCGCTAAATACTGCTGTATAACAGTCGCGTCATTGATGGTCAGCTCGCCGTCTCTATCGATGTCGCCGTTGCGCCTTGTGAGGGTGCCGGCTTTCTCCGATTCGCTCAAAATCCGCTGGAGATAGGTGACGTCTTCAATGTCGGTGTAACCGTCTAGATCAACGTCTCCCATTCTCAAACCCTTGACACTGCCGCGGTTCTTGCCGCCGCCCGAGCCGGAGGTGAGACCGATATAATAACTGAAAGAAGTGGAATAGGCCAAGCGGTGATCGGGATTTCTGCTGACAACGATCTCGGCCTCGCCGTTTTTGTCCGGTGTAACGCAGGTGACGGCGGCGCCGCTTTCAAAAAACAGCGCGGAGTAAAATTTATCGCCGTTCGATTCAAACTGCTCGGTGAATTTGTAGGTGACATTTTTTCCCAGAACGTTTATGTATCTGGTACTGGAGCCGTCCTTGTTGAGCTCGCTGATAAAGTCGGAGACCTTGACCTTGATCACGTCGTACCGGCCGCCGGTGTTTTCGTAGGTATAGGTTCCACCGCCGCCTAAGCCGCTGCCGCAGCCCATGAGGGGTTTATAGGTGTCGGAAGAGCTGATGCTGATGGTTTTCGGGTGGTTGTAGAAATCCTTGAACGCGATGGTCTGGCTTGTGTTCTTGGTCTCATTTTCCATTCGGAAGCTGGCTGTTGTACCGGACGAGAGGTTGTACGGGTAAAACAGCATGGTTCCCTGCTTGACGTTGAGCGTGGTCACCAAGCGGTAGCCGGTGGACTTGTCGACAGCGACGGGTTCTTCCTGTGTCTGTGCGGCGGAAACGCCCGGTACACAGCAGGCGGCCATTACGCCCGCGAGTAAAAGCGCGGTTAATTTGTTCATAGTGAACCTCCGATTTTCTCTTTCGTGATTATCCGATTGTCGCAAAAGGCTTGCGACAACACCATTATACAAAAAAGCGCGCCATTTTGCAATCCATAGAATTGTTGAGCATTTACAAAATATAATTATTTTTTTTGTTGCTTGTGCATAAATCAAAACGGCCGCATATAGAATACTATCTTCAAATCAAGAAAAAACATAAGCGGACGAAGATAAGGTTCATCATCTTCGTCCGTTTTCGTGTTCTGATAAAAAATTTCAAAATCCATCTTAACTTTGCACCCAAACATCAATTACCGGTACCAATAAGGTGCAAACACATTGAGGAATCGAATCGGTGTTATTTTCTCTGAAATTCCCAAGCTAATGATTCGGTCATATTCTTTCTGTAAATCAGGCACAACCATATTGATAAAAGCCTTTCGGCTGTTTTCGCTGTTTGCTATTGAAACTGTGTCATCATAAATCGGAAAAGATTCACCCTTTATTTTAACCTGTTCGGGGTGTTTAGCATCGTAATATCCATTCAGCAAACAAATATTCAGACCATCATTATTAAAAACTGCAAAGCGTTCACCGTTTGTCTCGCTGACTTTCATATCTAACACCTTTTCATAAAAATCAAGGCTGCGCTGAAAGTCTTTTACTACTAAATAAATCATTCCGTATCTCATTATGCTTCCTTTTCGTTTGTCCTGCAAGTGTATTCCATGTAATGTTTGGTTGCATTATACCATTATTACAGGAACTTGACAATATGTCAGCCGCAGATTCGGGTGTTATCCTCTCTGCGGCTGTTTTTTAATTAGTCTGATTTGACTTTGTCGTTAAACTCCTGAATCCTTTTCTTCATAGCGAAATACTGGCTGAACCAGATGAAGAAATAAATGAAGAAGAAAATTGCGATGTAGCCCGCGATACCCCAAAAGCTATGTGGCATCCAGTACATACAGTAAGCGATCGGCAGCATTGATACGGAGATAACAATGCAGTGAATAACTGTCTGCTTCAGAAGGCTCCAGTTTTCAATTTCCCAGATAACCGATGCTCCTCCGAACGCGGCTCCGTAAATTAAAGAGCATATCGTCTGAATTACGACGGCGTTCAGCTCATTTCCGCAAAGAGCAGTCAACTGCGGCACTACAGGATAATACTCTCCCTTGTTGATTATTACCGAAATGATAAGTGTGATGATAAAGCTGATGCTTAAACCGATAGGCGCACCGATCAGGCTGCGCAGAATAACTTTCTTTTTCATAATTTACCTCCTATAAACCTAAAACCTGTTTGATTTTTGGCACATAGCGTCTTGAAACATATGTTGCCGTACCGTCGGACAGCGTAACGCAAATTGTACCCGATAAGCTCAAATCGAAGTTGCGCACCTTTTTCAGATTGATGATCTCCGAATTGGAGATGCGGACAAAACTGTGCTTAGTCAGCTGTTCCTCCAGCTCGTATAATCTCTGCCTGAGGATATATTCTTTCTTGCTGACCGAAGCAAAGGTCTTGCCGCCCGCCGCGTAAATACGGATAATGTCCTCGGGTGATAAGATTTCCGCCAAATCATTGTAAAAGCCCGTGATAACCTCTGGCGTTTTAGATGAAAGCGTATTGAGTATGTCGTTGATTTCATCATTTACCTTATCGGTAATAATAATCACTTTCGGCTCAATACAGCTGTCGTCAATTTTGATTTCTACCTGCATTGTTTTTCCTCCTTTGTTGATAACAGTATACCACTCTTGGAAAATCAATTCCACCGTTTTTCAATAAGTGGTCGTTTTTTGAAGATAAGTGGTTATTTTTCAATAAAACAGAGCCGCCAAGCAGGAGATTATCCCACTTGGCGACTTTACTTGTCCCCAGAAACGCTTTGAATATAGACAAAAGTCCGTATCTATGGTATAATTTATATAAGCAACAATAAGCAAAGAGGATGATCTGACAATGATTTCCGATTCAAACAATACCAATTACAACTTTAACGAGCAGGCAAAGATCATGCTCGACAGGTTTATCACTCAGCTGGATTCGCAGAGCGGTAAAGCCGATCCTGACGACGCGTCGGCAGATTTGAAGTATACGCGGTCTCTGCAAAGAGAAAGGCTCAACAAAAAGGGCGCTTCCATCTCTCTGGATTACACACATAATCTCGACAAGATGTTCAAGGGGATCGCGTGGAAGATGGACGTCGATACGCGTTACGTGACGAGGATCCCCTTTCACAATGTTGACGCGAGGGTCGGATACTCCGTTCACGGCAAGCTGAAAAAGGAGATCCATGAAAAGGAGAATATCTACGCATTTGCGTTATGGCTCAAGGGTCAGAAGAACTCCGAGATCGACGCAGACGCTAATTATGTGTGCCCTCACTGCGGCGCTCCAACGGTCGTCAGAAAGCTCGCCGAAGGCTGCGAGTTCTGCGGAACGCGGTTCCTGCTAAACGATCTTTATCCGAAGATCACCAATTATTATACGGTTGCGACCTTCAGCTACGCCCGACATGTACTGCCCTATGTGATTCTCGGCGGAATTCTCGGTCCGTCGATCACGTATCTCACGAATATGGATTTGTTTGCACAGGCGTTCCAAAGCGCAGACGTCCTCGGCATCATTCAATGCATATTCTATCTCGCTGTTGCCGCGGCGGTCGGTCTGGCAGGCGGATATATTCTTCTTGCCGTAGCGACAGTAGGCTATGTGCTCTTGAAATCGCTGATAAGTCTGCCGCTGATTCTCCGGTATCGTCGCGTCAGAAAGCATCTCCCGGGCTTTATGCGGAGTTTCGAACCGAACTTTTCCATCGATCATCTGTTAGGGAAGATCCTTTATTTGACAAGCATGATGGTGTACTCGGATAATTACGACGAGCTCTCAGTCTATGACGGGGAACCCATGAAAAATACCTTTGATGATATTATCGATCTTCGCTATGGAAGTCTTTTCGATGTGAAGAAATACTATGTCGAAAACGGCTTGGTATATCTGGATGTTGTGGTGCATATGGACGATATCCACTGCAAAGGCAGCAGGATCTTCAGAAAAAAGGATAAATTCAAGCTCCTGCTCTGCAAAAGCACGAGCGCCGAGATCGATTACGGTTTTACGATCCACGCGGTATCCTGCCGCAGCTGCGGCGCAAGCTTCGACGCTTCACGAATCAGGCGCTGCCCGCATTGTTCAAGCCCGTATGAGCATTATAAGCACGATTGGGTGGTAAGAAGATTTGAGAAGGTTTAACAGTCAAATCACTTCTCATATGTTGGAGGATTCATTATGTATCTTAAAAACGGTCTTATTTCATTTTTAAAAGTGAAGAATGTCATTTTACTGATTCTCGGCATATTTTTTACGGCGGCTTCTGCCTCTAATATGATTGAGCTGATCGTATATTACTTCGGTGACTGGTTCACGATTATTCACGCAAACAGCACTCTCGGTTCGGTATTTCTCTTTATCATCGGCGTATTGATGATCGTATGCTCAAGGGGCTCGCGCAGGTTGATCAACGACGCCTGCTTTTTCTCAAGTTATTTTGAGGGAGATTTGAACGGATATGTCGATTTTGCGGAGCTTGCCGAAGTGACGGGCAGAATTACGCCGCAAATCAAAAGCCGTATTGCGCTGCTTCACCTATTATATATGAAAAATTTCAGAGTCATCAAAACCGTAAACTATCGGTATCCCGAAATCATCGAGCTTTACAGCAAAACCGTCACCTGCTCCTGCCGCAGCTGCGGCGGATGGATGCAAAAGCGCGTGTATTTCACGGGAATGTGTCCGTACTGCGGCAGCTCCGATCTGACTGCGCAGGTCGTATCGGGACAGCGGGTTTACTTTATCAACGATAACGCTAACAGAAAGCCAAATAATCCCGACTATTATAAAGCTCCTTCATTAAACGGAAAGCGAATTGCGTATGCTGTCGGCTTCGGCATCGCCCTGTTTTTTGTTCTTATCTTTTTGATTGTGTTTCTGAACTTTGTCTCCAATTATAACAACGAGGCTTATTTGCGGGAAACCTTGCTTTCGGGACGTAGTTACTCTTCGTTTGAACTGATTAGGGCAAGCATGATGAATGTGATCATCTTTTCCGCATTCGGTCTTGTAGCCGTCGGTTCGGCACTTGTGTTCACCTTCGTGCGGATGTTATCCATAGAAAACGCGCAGCGTTACGCGCGCCGTTTCGCTCAGTTTCCCGCACCTTTTATTTCACTGCCGGAGCTGGCGCAGATAAGCAGGGCAAATTCTCCGCTGGGACAGTCAAGCGGTATTACTCCCGAATGGGTTTATAAAGAAATCGTAAAATCGATCAAAGAGGGGTATCTGCGCGGCTGCTCCCCGGAAAAGCACGGCGGCGTGCTGCGGATCGCCCTTGCAAAACAAATCGTAAAAGATTGCTGCCCCGGCTGCGGCGCGCCGATCGTGGGTGCAGTCACCGAAAGCTACTGCTGCCGTTACTGCGGAAGGATCATCACAGGAGTCATCCGCAAAAAGTAATTGTTCTAATGTGAAAACAACCTTACAGATCTTATGAACCTCGGCGAGCGCGACGCGTTTATCCGGGGTTTCTCTTTGGCTGTCAGGCTGATGGTTGAAGTGATGAGCGGCGAGATAATCTGACGCGCCCTGTTTCGCCCCGTGTCGCGCGAAAAGAAAAATGGGGCATGTACCCGACCTCGCCCAACAAAGCCCACACAGGCGGTTTGTCGCGGTTTGTGGGGCGAAAAAACACCGTCCGGCTAAATGTCGGGCGGTGAACGCGTTTTGTCACAACTTTTTGGAAACGGTTTTTGGTCGTCACACGTTTTTACGGACTTTTTAAAAAATTTGACATTGATATAGTAGAAGGGAAAATTGTCGGTTGACGGGTTTAATTTGTCTGTGAAAAGTATAATCTCGCATAAACAATTCCACAATATAGTTGAAGCAAATCCCCAGTGCAATCCAGACAGGAGAATGGCAAAAACTGTTTCCATTCCCGTCATCGCTTACAATTGACGCGAGTTTATACAATCCGGTATAATTATAGTGAACGAATTTAGTTTGTGCGTTTTCATTTTTCAAGCATGTTTGTTATTCAGCTGAATCTAATGCCTTTACGCAAACACTTTATTCGTTTACTATAAGAACGAAGAGAAGAAATCAATCATCCCTATAGCTTGACAAATGGCAGGTTATAGGGATTTTTCTATGCCCAAAATCTTAAAAGGAGATGATGTTTATGATTGTATGCAAATATGAATACTACTCCCACTTTTTTAGTGTGGAAGCATTGTGTTTCACGAAAAAATCTTACAAGAAAGGCTGTGACAACCATGTCAATTACAAACGCAACAACTCAAGAAAGCCTTGTACAGTATCCGTCACCGTATAAGGTAGTAGACGGCAACCTCTGCATGGAGGTTACCGAGAAGCACAGCACCTATGACAGAAAGCTGAGCAACTTCACGCCCTACATCAAAAGCGAGCTGACGATTGATGACGGCGCGACGGAAACAAAATATCTGCGGTTGGCAGGTAAGCACGCAAACGGAGAAACGCTGCCAGAAATCGAAGTGTCGGGAAAAGACTTCCCTTCCTTCAACTGGCTGTTTGAAAAGTGGGGAGCGAAAAACTAAACAAAAAAATACCCTGAAGGTAACTTCAAACCTTCAGGGTATCACTGCCACCTAATTTTCCGTTAAGAACATCACGGAAATGGATGCTCTCTGTTTTTTCTTGATTCAGCGCTATTTGCGTTTATCTGTTTCTTGTATCGCTTTGTTGCTTTTTATAGCCTATGAACAGCAGACCGCCGAAGATAAAGCATATTACCGCTCCCGACAGCATGATAATGTGATTCACCGAACCGTCTTTGATGACCATTACAGCGGAGAAGATCACGCCCAGCGCGCCGCCTGCGGTGAGCGCACCAAAGCCGCGATACAATCGAGCTTTCGGCAGTATTCTGTCGAGCTTCGCGATCCGCTCGCTGATCAGTTCCACTATTCCTATCAGAATGAGAACGGAAGGTATGATCGCACAATAGGAGAATATGTCAGGCTTGTTGATCAGCGCGATGATCACCGTCACGATATATACGATCCAGCCGATGTTGCCGGGGATATCATATGCGATCCAACGTGCGTCGGAGATCTTTGTTTCATACATCTTTATCACCTATCGCTTTCTTCATCATCACCAGCAAGCCAATAAACATCCAAAGGTTGCCGATGCTGATCCAAGCGGCGGTCAGCGCATTTCTGAGCGGTGATTCCGGCAGAAATTTAAGCAGCATCGTCAGCGCCATTCCAAATGCGGGACAGAAGATCCAGCACCACTTCGGATAGGGCGTCAGTCCCTTTGCAAAAGCACAGATATGTGCGATATGATGGAGCACCCAAAAAATCATGAACAGGATCATCCCTGGCAACAGAAAGTAAGCGCCGAAGCGGACGGAATCGCCGACAGCTGTCTCGGGATTTGCCGCGCTCATATATTTATAGAAGAAAACGCACGCCAAACACGGCACATGCACGCCGCAACCGCCGAAGGTCAGCACTCCGAGGATACCGGTGCGGTATAAATGGGCATATCGCTGTGAATACGGCGCGATCAGCCGATAGACGCCGAAATAAGAAAGCGCCTCAAGCGGGATGCCGAGCAGTCCGAGAAAGGCTGACCAGAAGATCCTGCCGTCCGGCAGGTTGATATACGCCGACAGATAGCCCTCCATCCCGCCTTTTGAAGCGTCGTGCATTCCCCAGCCGAGGAGCATATCCCCGACGAGCACCATGCAAGCGGCGAAGATGCCGATGAGCATCAGCTTGCGTATACGCCCCCGGTCGAGCTTTCTGTCGATCCCGATATCAATATACGATTTTTGTATTTTATCATGTCTTTCCGTCATAAGTTTCCTCCTAAATATTCAAAGCAACAATCCCGATGAGACCAACCATAGCCAAGCCGAGGCTCGGCATGATGATGCCGGGCAGATCCTGAAAGGTTTTGGGATTGATCTTTCTCAGCGTAATGCCGATGATTAAAAACACGATGGAATTGAGCGCCGCCATCCATTTCGGAACATTCAGCGCGCCGATCAGAATCGCGATAACCAAACACACATCCGCCGCCATCAGAATTAGATAGCTCAGAAAAAAAGGAACAGTGATCGCCTTGTATAAGCCCTCTAGGGTGTGATCTGCTATCTCGAAGTTATCCTCACCCTTGCTCATGATCCGCTTGTAGATGACTGCTTGGATACAGAGCATCGAATGGACAAAAAAACCGCCGATACAGCCGACAAACGCAAGGATGCTCATGACCATCGCGAGCGTCGGGTAACCGCCGCTAATCTGCGAAGCAATAGAGCAAAAGCCGAAGCCGACCCCCGCGTCGCCAAAAAAAGCACAGAGGATCGACGCGCCAAAACGCCACTCGGACATCCTCATCCAGTTGCTGTCGATATTTTTGGAGGTGCCGAGCTTTTCGTTGCCCGCGCCCTTTAAGTCGAACAGGATATCTCCGACACAGCAGAGCAGCCCACCACACAAACCGAGGATTGAAAATAACAACATCGTTTAACTCCTTTATTTAAATTCACTGTTGCTTGCGGTTAAATCAAGACTATGTAAACCTCTGCAGAAGACGTTATGTTTATTTTTTTCCTACAAGCAGTGCAGAGCCGGATAGTCCCATCCACACAGACTCGAATTTCGACATCAATTTACCGTCCGTCGTGTCGATCAGTTCCGCCTTTTCATAGCCCATATCCCGCAGTTTTTTCAAGAAAGCCTGCATATCGCCGTATTTGGAATTGGAGAAAATATCGTGTATCGCAAACGAACCGCCTTTTCTCAAGGTGCGAAGGGTCTCGAGCAGATATGCCTGTCTGTCGCCCGGGATATTGTGATAAACGTAATTACTGCAAACAGCATCAAAGCTCTCATCCGCAAATGTGAGCTTCGTCGCGTCGCCGCGCTGAAAGGACGTATTTTCCACACCTTCCGCTTTGGCGTTGCTCTCACACAGCGGTTGATTGAATGAGGCGTATTCCTTTCCCCAGCGATCAACACCGATGAAGCTTGAGTTGGGGTTTCTTTTTGCGCAGGCGATCGTGAGCGCTCCGCTGCCGCAGCCTACGTCAAGACATTTACCGCCGTCGGGTACGTCAACATAGCCGGCGATCCCGTCGATGATCTGTTTTGACATTTTCCGCTTGCCGTTGTAATCAAAGGCACGGTACATCAGGATCATCCAGAGGGATGCACAAACGCCAACGACCGTCCCGATCAGAAAAATGATAAACACCACGGTTTTGATCGTTCCGCTCAGTATTCCGGTCAATCCGAAAACGATGAACAGTATAAAGAGTATCAGTGTTGCCGACAGACCGGCATAAATCATTCCCTTCGGCATCCAGTTTTTGTAATCAGGCTTCATATTCAAGCTCCTATCGTTTATTCGTCACGGTTCCCGCGACTGCCCATTTCGCGCTCTCGCTCTGCAGGTTCACCATTTTAGCGAATTCTCCGCCGGTATTCATCAAGTCCTCCGGCTTGCCCTGCTCCGCCACCATACCGTCTTTTAATACAATGATCTTATCCGCTGCCTCGACCGTGCGCATACGGTGGGCGATAACAAGAACTGTTTTATTCTGCAACAGTTTGGACAGCGCGCCCTGCACCTTTGTTTCATTCTCCACATCAAGAGAAGCAGTCGCCTCGTCAAGAAGAACGATCGGGGCGTTTTTCAGGAGCGCACGGGCTATTGAAATGCGCTGGCGTTCTCCGCCGCTGAGCTTTGCGCCGTTCTCGCCGATCTGTGTATCATAACCGTTCGGCAGTTTTTCCACGAACTCGTCGCAGTTCGCCGCCTTCGCCGCTTCTATTACCTCTTCATCCGTCGCGCCGTGTCTGCCCAAACGGATATTCTCCATGACGGTATCGTCAAACAGCACAACATCCTGAAAGACCATCGAATAGTCGCTGAGAAGGGTTTCGGGATCGACCGTATTGATATCGACGCCTCCGACGCGGATCGTTCCGTTCGTGATATCCCACAGCCTTGCCGCAAGTCGGGCACAGGTACTCTTGCCTGAGCCGGAGGGTCCGACAAGGGCAGTGACCTCGCCTTCTTTAGCGGTGAAGCTGACGCCCTTGAGCACCTGCTCGTTATCATACGCAAAACCGACGTTCTCAAATACAATATCGTGACCGTTAGGGGCAAAGCTATCCGCGCCTTCGGCGACAGGCGTATCGTAGATCTCCATCAAACGGTTCGCCGACACCTCGGACATGAATACCTCCGCAATCAGCGCAAGGCTCTGGTCAAACGGCGCGTAAATGCGGGTGATCACCAGAAGGAACATAAAGAACAGCATAAAGTCGATCTGTCCGGAAAGGATCAAGCCCGCGCCGACAAGAATAGTTGTCGCAATTCCGAGGCGCATGATAACACTTGCGGCATTGACAAAAATACCGGTGGCGAATTCTCCGCGCAGGAGGGTTTTCTCATGCTGATCGATCTTACCGTCCAACTCGTCAAGGTGCTGTTTTTCTCCGTTGACGGCATGGATCTCACGGATGTTTTCGATCGTTTCCTGAATGCAGTCTGAAACCTTGACCGCCGCCTGCTTGGAGATCTCAGAATTCTTCTTTGCCATCTTACGGCTTCCGAACAGCAACAGAAACGCCACGGGTACGCCCCACAGCGCCGCGAGTGCCAGCCGCCAGTCATAGATCAAGAGCACAACGGCAATGACAGCAGTCGATACATACGAACCGTAAAGATATCCCATGACATGAGACCAGACGTGCTCCATACGGTTGACGTCGCCCATGATGGTCTCGGTCAGATCGGCAAGATCACGCTTGCCGAAGTATCCGAGCGGAAGCTTTCTCAGCTGTTCTGCCAACCCGATTCGCATGTTCTTGACTTCACCGTAAACAAGACCGTAGGTAGCGTGATACTGTAACAAATGCACGATCAGAGAGAGGATCACAAAGAGCGCCGTCAGCCCGATATACAGCCATGTGTTCGGGAAAGGTCCTCCCTCAGTGAGCGTTGAGATAAAGCTCTGCATCATAAAGTACAGCAGTCCCATACCGCCCATCATCAACAGGTTGACAACGATCGTCCACAGCATACCCATCTTGGTGTTGTGTACGCCTTTATCGGACAGTGCGTATTTGCGCTTGAATTTGTCGCCGAACATTATCTCACCTCCGTTTCGTTTTGAATCTTCCATTTTGCGGCTTGGTTATATTCGTTCCACATACGCGCGTATAAGCCGCTCTTTTCTATCAATTCTTCATGTGTGCCTTCTTCGGCGACCTGACCGCCGTCCAGCACGATGATTTTATCCGCTCCCGTAACAGTCGAAAGACGATGCGCGATCATGATGACGGTCTTGCCCCTGGTCAAGGTCGCGAACGCCTTTTGGATCAGCACCTCATTTTCAGGATCGGCAAAAGCAGTCGCCTCATCCAGTACGACGATCGGCGCGTCCTTTAAGATCGCGCGCGCCAGCGCGATACGCTGCTGTTCACCGCCGGAAAGATAGGTTCCTTCACTGCCGATAACGGTATCCATTCCGTTTGGCAGCTTATCGATAATATCCATGCACTGTGCCGCTTCAAGTGCCTTTTGTACTTCTTCTCTTGAAGCACCGGGACGCGCCGCACGGACATTTTCGATGATAGAGGTCTTGAACAGACGATTATTCTGGAACACGAAGGCGATATGCTCCATCAGCACATGGGGATCGACCTCACGTACATCAATCCCGCCTACCTTGACCGCTCCGTCGGACACATCCCAGAAGCGCGGTATCAAGCTTGCGGCAGTTGTTTTACCGCCGCCGGAGGGGCCTACCAGCGCGACCGTCTGTCCCGATTCCGCGACAAAGGATACATGGCTGAGCGCGGGGTGATCAGCACCCTCATAGGTGAAGGAAACATCGTTGAATTCTACCTTGTTTCCGTTCGGCGTCTTCGGATTCTCCGTGATCTCAAGAACAGGCGCGTTCATTACGGTATCAATCCTTTTTAACGCTGTTTGTGCTAACATCGAACCGCTCGCGGCGAACATGATCTTCGCAAGCGCGGTGGTGATGATCGCCGAGAACACGGCATAGAAAGCAAAATTCGTCACAAAGCCCGCGAAATTGCCCGAGTTGAGTGCGGACGGCGCTAAGAACAGCGCTACGGGAATCAGGAAAACAAACTCTCCCTCGGTAAAGGTCAGATTGACCGACTGCGGCATACGACACACGCCGTCGGTGTATTTTTCCGCTTTCTCGCTGTAATCCTCAATCGCCTGCTTGAAAGCCTTAAAGGAATAAACGGTCTGCTGAAACACCTTAACGACCGGGATACCGCGCACATATTCGGTACCTGCCTTGCTCATCGTATCCTGCGCCGCCTGATACTCCTGCATCAGCTTTGCGTTTTTGCCGCCCATCATCGTAAACATAGAAAGCACCGAGATGACCGCCGCCAAGAGACAGGCCGCTCCCATGCGCCAGTCGTATACGAACATCAGCACGAGCATAGCGATGAACATCGCGACTGTGCCGACAATATCGGCGAGATTATGAGCGAGAAGCGTTTCGGTCTCAGACGCAGCGCCGTCCAGGCGATTGCGCAATAATCCCGAAGCGTTGTTGTCAAAAAAGCCGAGCGGTGTTTTCATCAGGTGCGCCATGCCGCGCTTGCGGATATTTGACGCAGTACGAAACGCCGCTAAATGCGTACACATCAGCGCGAAGAAGTAGATCAGGATTCCTCCGACAGCAAACGCAAATGCCATCCAGCCGTATTGAGCGATTTCGGTCGCCTGAGTCCAGTTCGGCGCAACGGATACCAGATCGCGTATCACCAGCCAGATACAGATATACGGCGCCATTCCGAGCACCATCGAGATCGCCGAAAGGAACAGTCCGGAGTATAGCAACCCTCGATAATTCCCTGTGTATTCCATCAACCGCGACAGCGGGGATTTTTTCTTTTCTTTATGCAAATCACATCATCCTTTCGTCATATACTGCATAAGAGTTAGCGGTCGCTAACCCTTATGCAGTATAGCACAACATTTCTCTGAAGTCAAGTAATGCAGTGCTTTACAATCCGGCTTTACGTACTTCGCAGATCGTTTCTGTCTTGACCCGTCTTTATTTTTCAAAAGTAATCCGAATGATCTTCATTCTTACAAGACTGTCTATCTCCTTATCTCACTCTTCTGCACTCACGGGCACTACCTTCGGCAGATAGCCCGACCTTGCGTTTGCTTCGGTATCATCATCCTCTTTGTATCCGTCATAGGGTGCGGAGGGATCGTGCGGCTTTTGCTTTTTGAGCGAATTGCAGATCTTATCCTTGTGACGGAACACAAACTCAAAATCATCCGTCCAGCCGGTGTGACCGGTGATGACCTTCGGGGTCAGTCCTCTGTCCTTCAGCTTTTGCTCCAATTCCGCAAGCGAGCGTTTTGCGAGCTCATTGTCTTCAGCGAGCGAATTGATGAAGCTGTAGCCTCCGTCCGCGCCGAACCAGATGGTATCGCCCGTAAACAGATATTCGTCGTCGATTAGATACACCATGTGTCCCCATGTATGACCGGGGCAAAGGATACATTCTACCTTGATGCCGTTGATATCCAGCAGCTGACCGTCCTGCAATAAAAAGCGTTTATTCTCCGACTTGACCATCGGCAGCTTATAGAGTCCGAAGATGACTTTTCTGCGGACTTCTCCGGTCAGATATTTGTTCTCGATCTCGCTGAGATAGAGAGTAGCGTTTTGAAAAAGACCGTCGCTGTCTGTTTCCACCGCTCCGACATGATCGGTGTCCTGATGGGTAATCAGAATATGCCTGATGGTTGACGGGTCGATATCCAGCCAGGTCATTTTCTCTTTCAGTCTGTCATAGTTATAGCCCGCGTCGATCATCACGGTCGTGCCGTTTTTGGTATAGAAAAAGATGTTGGCAATCCACTCGCGCACACAGGCGACGTGTTCATCGATCCGGCCTGTATTCAGCGGCTTGAATATCTCTTTGCCCCTGTAACCGAAGCTCATCACTTTTTTCTGAAAATTAGACGCTTTCTTAGACATTCATATCCTCCTTTACTTTTTCGGGAACCACGGGATACAGCGGTTCACCTTTTTGCAATACTCCTTGTACTCTTCGCCGTAAAGCTCGCTGAGCCACTTTTCTTCCGTATGCTTTATCAGAACTGTCAGAAACGCCCGGTAGAGGAACGGCAGGATCAGGAACAGCACATTCCCTCCGATCATCAGCACCCCTGTGCATAGGATCAGAATCGCTGAGTAGATCGGATTGCGCACCAGCGCATAAGCGCCGGTTGTCACCAGATGATTATGAAGTATCCTGTCGTCGATCTTTGTGATGACGACCGCATATAACCACAGGAAAACGGCAAAGAGGATCAGTATGATTCCGATCACGATCAGCGGGATCCTCAAAGCCGCTATATTTCCGCATTGAAACACAGGCAGGTTCTGCAAAACATCGCCGCGACCGTCAGCGCGATCACAACGCCTCCGAATACCGGACCCGGTCCGTAGATCGGAAGGTGATCTTTATTGTTTTTCATGTATATCGCCTCATGCAGTTAGCTGTTGATAACTATATTATATCACAAGTCTTTCAAAAACGCAATATCCTCTTGATGATTCTGACAGTCAAGGATAACTGTCAAGCTTTTTTCTGATGATTCACTATAAAGCCGCTGTAAAAGCCCGAAACCGTTGGATGATAAACAGCAGCGATAACATTGATCCACAAGCACGAGGCTTTAAAAATGGCAGTTATTTGAAGAGACAAATTACCATTCTTTCGGAAAGTGAAGCTCTGCTAACTGACAAGCTGACCGGCGATGAAAAGAAAGCGTTTCTTTCCTTCGTCAACTCATCTGACATTATCTTAGGGGAATCGGAGCTTGACAGCTTTATGGTTGGCTTTAGATTAGGTGCATGGTTTATCCTCGATACCTTTGTGTACAATGATATGCCGTATGAAGATTTCCTAAAGGAGGAAATCAAAGTGCAGAGTTTGATACAATTCAGCGATAGCCTTGCAGCCTGAAAAACAAGGGGGTGCAAATCCATTTTAAGGGGTGCATTTCACAGGCAGGGGGTGCAAAACTTTATTATCTATTCTGCATTTATGCATAATTCACAAAATCATACTCTTTAAAAAGTAAAAGCACTCATATATTCGCATAAACTTGCGAATGACTCTTGATTTTCGTGATAAGATGTGCTATAATATTTAATTAAAACTAACCAATAAAAGAGGAAGGGGGAAAAATGGGAGTATCTTACAACAGGTTCTGGAAGTTGCTAATTGATGAAAAGATGAGCGTCTCAAACCTTAGAAAGTTGGCAGAGATTGCTCGAATACCATGACAAAGCTGCGGCGTGATGAAGCGGTGAATCTTGCAATCTTAGGAAGAATCTGTCGTGTCCTTGGCTGTGACTTTGGCGACATCATGGAGTATGTGGATGAAACAAAGGACGTAAAAGCAACATAAGCTCTACCTATATTTTTTTGATCAACAGTTAGCAGTGTCTAACCGGTAGAAATACATAAAGGAGAATAATCAGAATGGGACTTTTCAAGAAGTATGTGAATCAGACAAGAAAGCCGGAGGGATTCCTCGGCAAAATGATGGTGAACGGCATGAACGGCGGTCATGCAAAAATGGCTGACTGGGGGATGTCTCATCTGCCGGAGATAAAGCCGGAAGAAATGTTGGAGATCGGCTGCGGCGGAGGAAGGAACGCCGGAGAGCTTATGAAGAAGTATCCTTTCGCAAAGATAACCGCCATAGATTATTCGGAGGTGTCGGTTGCCAAGGCAACAGGGTATAACCGATCCGGGATCGAAAGCGGAAGATGCAAAGTAAGGCAGGGTGATGTATCAAATCTTGATCTGCCCGATGAGAGATTTGATTTAGCCACGGCGTTTGAAACGATTTATTTCTGGCCGGGGCTTGAAAAGTGCTTTGCTGAAGTTTACAAGGTCTTAAAGCCGAGTGGCTTTTTTATGATCGTGAATGAATCGGACGGAAAGGATGAGACGAGTCTTAAATTCGAGAAAATCATAGACGGCATGAAATGCTACACACCAGAGGATATAGAGGCTGCACTGAAGAAAGCCGGATTTACAAAGGTAAAAACAGTTCATCATAAGACAAAGCCGTGGATAACGGTGCTTGCGAGGAAGTAGTATGAAGAATTTTGTTAAGGAAGGTCAGAAACTGCCTTTGTACGGCGTCGGTCCGTACATCGTTTACGGTATGGCGGGCGTAACGATAGCAGCTATCGTGATATTCCACTACATACTGAAAATCGGAATACTCGGCAGTCCATGGATTTTGATTTTCCGTATCATCGCCGGCTTGCTGATTGCTTTGGGGCTGGTGATTTGGGGAATTGGTGCGCTCGGCTCCGGCATGGATAAGAATATATCGGAAAACAAGCTGAAAACAGACGGCATTTACGCCTGGGTCAGAAATCCGATGTACAGCGGTTGGTGGATTCTTATCCTCGGAATCAGTTTGATGTGGCATAATGCTTTTCTGTTGATTCCGCCGCTGATCAACTGGGGTATTATGACCTTTGTTTTGAAAAGAACAGAGGAGAAATGGCTGCTTAATCTGTATGGCGATGAATACGGGCAGTATTTGAAGCGAGTGAACCGCTGTATCCCGTGGAAGCACAGAAAATCATCATGAGAGTTTTGATCTATCCGAACGAATTCTCTCAGAAGGCGTTTCACTTGACCGATACATTATTTGAATACGACCATTTGCCGATGCGCTCCGAATACAGGATGCCTAATATCCATTCACATCTTACCAGTTATCTGACAATTATTAGGAAGGTGATTTTTATGTCAATCAGAGCAGGATTATTTAGAAGGATGATGCGTTCACAGAATATCAACCCAATTGCACATCCCGAAATGCAGGAGAAAATGAAAGCGATGTCCGCAAAGTATTGTCATACCAAACCGAAGAAGGGGTATATGCTTGAATGTCTGACAACCGAAAGCGGTACTAAATATCAGCGTATGAAAAAGGAAAACGCCGTATCATCGGGAAAGGTCATTTATTACATTCACGGTGGCTGCTATATTAGCGGCCTGACGTATAACTATCGTGATTTTTGCGCACCTTTCTGTGATTTGGCTGAGGGTGTTGAAATCATATTGCTCGATTACACCCTGATGCCCGACAATTGCTATCCCACGCAGCTCAACGAAGCGCTCGACTTGTGGAGTGAGCTTACGATAAAACAGAATATCAACCCGGAACATATCATCATCGGCGGAGACTCCTCCGGTGGTAATCTGGCGCTGGCGCTTATGCTGAAATTAAAAGATACAGGCAGCGCACTGCCGAACAGTTTTTTCCTGCTGTCACCGTGGACGGATATGACCGCCTCTGGGGAGAGCTATGTCAAAAATTATAAGCGAGATGTTGAAATTGGCGATAAGAATGGCATGTTTGACAGGCAAACAAAACAGAAGCTGTTAAGCAGCTATCTTTATGATTATATCGGCGATAACAACAGGACAGATCCCTATATTTCACCCGCCTTTGCCGATTACAGTGACTTTCCGCCAATGCTCCTTTTTGCGGGCGAGGATGAAATGCTCCTTGACGATACCCTCACGGTTTATGAAAAAGCGAAGAAATCGGGTGTAGATGTCAAATTGGAAACGCAGCCGAAAATGTTCCACTCCTATGTGCTATATACAAACTATATGCCGGAGAGCCAGCATTCGTATCAGACGCTGAAAGAATTCATAGCCGACAGATTAAAATAAAAATCAAGCAATTTATTTTTTTGAGGAAATTCGTTGCTATTTGGAATAAAAATAACGCCAAGGTGTATATTTTTCGGTTAGACGCTGCTAACATATAATAGTTGCGTTTAAAACAAAAAATGCAACGATTATATGTTAGGAGGTCATTCGTTATGAATGAAAAGAAAAAACTGCAGGCAAGGGATTTTATCACCATCGGTATTTTTACCGCTATACTCTGGGTTGTCCAGTTGGTCATTATGTATCTTGGTTTCCTTTCGCCTCTTATCGTTGCCGGATATGCCGTGCTGATTCCGATCGTTACAGGTATTCCGATGATGCTCTATTATGCAAGGATTGAAAAATTCGGTATGCTTACCATCACTTCTATTATAGTAGCTATCCTGCTGTTCATTTTTGGCATGGGATTGACAGGCGCACCGATCTGCATTGCTGCGGGACTCATTGCTGACCTTATTGCAAAGTCAGGCAATTATAAGAGTAAGAAGAAAACAATTCTCAGTTATGCTGTGTTTTCGCTGTGGGTTACCGCAAGCTACCTCCCACTTGTTATTACAGCTGATTCCTACAAGGCAAGCCTTCTCGAAGGCGGTTATGATGAATCCTTTGTCAACACATTGTTTACGCTTGTAACACCGATAACCTATCCGATCATTATCGCTATTTGCTTTGTTTGCGGTATTATCGGCGCCCTTATCGGAAAAGCGGTTGCGAAGAAGAATTTTGAAAAAGCAGGGATCATCTGATGAAAAAAACGAAAGAGAAAAAAAGTTCCGGATGGCTGCACTTGGATCCAAGAAGTAAGCTCCTGATTCTTGTTCTCTTTTCAGTAGTTGTGATGATCGACGTTGTGGATGGCCCGGCATATACCGTCCGGGTCATCATGACGTTTATACCTGTTGCTCTTGTGTGTCTGGAGGGGAAAATGCAAATCGGTGCGCGGTTTACGGTTTTATTCATTCTCGCAACTTGGCTTCAGACTTACGCACAGCAGCATCTCGGCGGCGTTGCGGGGATGCTTATCCTTTTTCTTTGTTATATGGTGACACAATTCGCCCCTACGATGATTACGGTATGGTATTGCATATCAACTACAAAGATCAGTGAGTTTATGGCAGCTATGAACAGGATGCATGCCCCACAAGGGCTGTCTATATCTATTGCCGTCATGATGAGATTTTTCCCTACGCTTGCTGAGGAATACAGATATATAAGAGACGCAATGCGTATGAGAGGTATCCAATTTGGAGGTGGGAAGGCAACAAAAATGGTTACCTATCGGCTCATTCCGCTTCTGTTCTCCTCAATAAACATAGGAGATGAACTTTCTGCTGCCGCAGTCACGAGAGGTCTTGGCGCACCGATAAAGAGAACAAATGTGTGCGAGATAGGGTTTCATATGACGGATTTTATTATTCTGACTGTTATGATAATCCTGACGGGACTCTATCTGTTTTATTCACTGCTAAGCGGGGTTAAGATTCTATGATTGAGATAACAAATGTAAATTTTCGTTACGCCGGTCCGGAGCCGGCCGGTGTTAAGGATATAAATCTTTGTATCCCGGATGGAGAGTGTCTTTTACTCTGCGGTGCGTCAGGCTGCGGAAAAACCACGATCACAAGACTTATAAACGGGTTGATACCGCATTTTTATAAAGGAGAACTCTCCGGTGAGGTCATGGTTAATGGCAAAAAGATAAGCAAGCAGCAACTATATGACCTTGCACAGGTGGTAGGCAGCGTATTTCAGAATCCCCGCAGTCAATTTTTTTCTGTGGATACGGATGGGGAAATTGTCTTTGGACCTGAAAATATAGGACTGCCGAAGAATGAGATATTAAAAAGAAAAGATCTGGTTCTAACTGAGCTTAATCTGCGGGGGCTTATGCAGCGGAGCCTTTTTGACCTTTCCGGCGGCGAAAAGCAGAAAATCGCATGTGGTTCTGTGGCGGCATTACTGCCGGATATCATTCTGCTGGATGAACCGTCTTCTAACCTTGACTGGGATTCCATAAAAGATCTGGCAAATGTGATCAGGCTTTGGAAATCACAGGGAAAGACCGTGATTATATCAGAACACAGACTTTGGTATCTGGCAGACTTGATTGATCGTGCGGTTTATATGGAAGGCGGGCGGATTGCAAAGGAATGGGACAGGGATTCTTTCCTGAAGCTGACAGAAACGGAGCTTGCCTCTTTTGAGCTGCGTCCGATGACGCTGGAAGAAAAATATATCAGGGAATTTAATGACAACGGCGGGAAGAAACCTCCCATAGCTGAAAACCAGGAGCATTCAAATTCTTCAGACATCCAAATCAGGAACTTTTATTTTACGTATACTCCCGAAAAATACCTGTTCTTCAGAAAGAAGCTTACACCGAAAAACGAAGATATCTGTCATCTCAGGATTCAAAGCCTTGATGTCAAAAAAGGCGAAATCATCGGTGTTATAGGGAAAAACGGCTCAGGCAAATCTACCTTTCTGCGGTGCTTGTGCGGTCTGGAGAGAACCTGTATCGGTCAGGTGCGCATTTCTGGAAAAGAATATAAAGGCAAGGGACTCACAAAAATATGCTACATGGTCATGCAGGATGTCAACCATCAGCTGTTTACAGACAGCGTTATGGCCGAAGTGCTCCTGTCAATGAAAAAAGAGGATGAGCATGAGGCGGAAAAGATTCTTAAGAGCCTGGATCTTTACGAATACAAGGACAAGCACCCGATGGCTTTGTCCGGCGGTCAGAAACAGCGTGTGGCTATTGCCTCTGCTTTGGCAGCGGAGGCAGAAATTCTTCTGTTTGATGAGCCCACGTCCGGGCTTGATTACAGGCACATGAGAGAAGTTGCCGCACTGCTTAAGGAGCTTGCCCGGAAAGGGAAAACAGTATTTGTTTCAACTCACGACCCGGAACTTGTAGCTGAATGCTGTGACCGACTGATACGCATAGCGGATGGATATGCGTATGAAATCACATGACAAATAGGTTTATTGGGGGTGATGCTTTTTTGACTCACATAAAGGAAAATATCATAAGAGAATACAAGAAGTTGCCCGGAACCACAATAAGCTGGGAAGGTAAAAGAGTAGATGTTCCGCTTCCATCGGAATCCGACGATTCAAAAGGTCAACTCACCATGATATATCCCGGTGGCTCAATGATATTTAATCTGATAGATATAAGGAGCCGTGAAATACCGGACATAGTAGCAAATCCCGGAAATGCCAAAGGTGAAGGCAGGGTGCTTAAGATAAATTACTGTGTATCAGGCAGGTGTGAGTTGAGGCTTCGTGACGGTGAATGCACCTACCTAACGACGGGAGAAATTGCAGTAGACGCAGGGCAGGCTCTGAACACTTTTTACTATCCTACCGGTGAATACAGAGGATTTGAGATTGCCGTTTATTTGGACTTTCTTCCCCGGAAATACAATGTGCTCGGCGAATGCTTTTCTTCACCGGAAAGAATCTATAATCTTTGCTCGCAGTTAGAACATCCGTGGATACGAAATGCAGGTGAGTCCATAAGCAGGATGCATGACGTATTTAAGACATATACAAATGTGTATAAAAACTCAGAATTACTGCTATTAAAATGCCTCGAAATGATATCCTTGCTGTCGCAGATGGATTTTGGGATAGCAAGCATACGAAGAACATACTGTACAGCGTCGCAGGTGGAAATTGCTAAGAAGACAATGAAAATTATCATGTCTGATCTTTCCGTGAGATTCACAGCAAGAGACCTTGCAAAGGACTTCGGCATCAGCGAAACAAGCCTTAAGAATTACTTCCGTAGCGTATATGGATGTGGTTATGCGGAACATCAGCAGATAGCCCGTATGAAGAAAGCTGCAAGACTTCTTGAAGACACAGAAGACAAAGTAGCTGAAATAGGACAGGCTGTGGGGTTCGCAACGCAAGCCAAATTTGGAGCGGCATTTAAGGAGTGCTTTGGTGTCACACCCCTGGAGTATCGTAGAAGAAGCAGACTTGGCGAACTGTAAGGAGAGAAAACTCCTCATCACGCGATGTAAAATCGGTGTTGAGGAGTTTTCTTTATGCCCTTATTTCCGTCCCGTCCTTCATGGTGAAGCGGATGTCATTCTTGCTGTAGACCGTCACGAATTCCACCATGCCGTGCCAGAGGGTAGCGTCGTATTCCGTGACAGCTTCTTTGCTTTCCTGCAGGATTTCGAGGTAATGCTCGATGGACTTGCGGCGGGAATGCTTGTCGTGGATTTCAGCCTCCACCTCGTCAAGGCGGCACTTTGCCTTTTCGTACCGTGAGGTCAGGCTCTCGTATTCCCTGTTGTAGTCTGTCTGGTTCTGCGCCACATGTGCGTTTTGGTAGATGCCGTCCTGAATCAGTCCTGCGACAATGTTCAGCTCATCGGTCAGTTCCGCTTTCTCCTGTTCAAGAGCGGAGGTGTCAAAGACGCTGTCCTTGATAAGGCGAAAGGTCTCGATAACCGTGTCCTTGTCGGCGAGAGCCTTGTTCGCCGCCGTGATGAACGCCACCTTTATCTCGTCCTCGGTCAGGTGTGGTGTGGAGCATTTTTCGCCGCCGTACTTGTGGTTGCACCGCCAGATGACCTTGCGGTACTGGTCCGTGCTGTGCCAGACTTTCGTCTTTTTCGTAAGGTAGTCCACGGTATAGGTTTTCTGCGTTAGAACAGTTTGGTTGATACAATTTAATTTTCATCACCCTAAAATCGAGGGTGGGTGCACAAAAGGGTTCAACTGCGAATAATGGCTTAAAATCGGGCTTTTTGGGGCTATGTGGAGAGGGATATACCGCTTGATAGCATTTTGACCCTGCGTGCCATACTTTTCTGCCGTAAAAACCACCGCAGTCACCACAGACAATTCTTGCCGAAAATATTGATACGCACTGTGCTTTCCAACCGGCTTCTTCCCGTCGCTTCATTTCATCTTGTGCCATTTTGAACTTTTCAGGCGGGATGATAGCTTCGTGATCATTTGCGATATAGTACTGAGGAAGTTGACCTGTATTTTTGACCTGCTTTTTGTTTAAAAAATCAAGAGTGATTTTTTTCTGTAAAATTGCGGCTCCATAATATTTCTCGTTTTTGAGAATGCTATAAACAGTACTTTGGTGCCATACTTTTTTGTGTGCCGGAGTTTCAATGCCTTCCTCTGTCAGTCTTTTTGCTATTGTGTAAGGCGTCAGCCCCGAAAGGAAATCATCGTAGATGCGTCTGACGATAACGGCTTGTTTCTCATTGACCACCAATTCTCCGTTAAGTCCCTTGTCATAGCCGAGGAAAGAAGAATAAGCTAAACTGTATTTACCATCAGAGAAAGCTTTTCGCCGTCCCCACGATGTATTTTCGCTTATACTCCGTGCTTCCTCCTGTGCCAGCGAACTCATAATTGTAATAAGCAGTTCACCTTTGGAATCAAGCGTATAGATGTTCTCTTTTTCGAAGTAAACCTCAACGCCCTTATCTTTCAGCTTGCGAACGGTGGTTAGGCTATCGACTGTGTTTCGGGCAAAGCGGCTGACTGATTTCGTTAAGATGAGGTCAATCTTTCCTGCAAGCGCGTCCTCAATCATTCGGTTGAAGCCTTCGCGTTTTTTCGTGCTCGTACCTGTGATACCTTCATCAGCATAAACATCGACATATATCCATTGGGGATTCTGCTGTATTCTCTTTTTGTAGTAGCTGACCTGTGCTTCAAAGGAATTTTCCTGTTCTTCCTTATCGGTTGAAACACGGGCATACGCTGCTACGCGCCGTCTTTTAACAAGACTCTGATGTTCAGTCGAGTGAAGCGGTTTTGTCGGTTGAATTACTGTTATTTTCTTTCCTGCCATCTGTATGCCTCCTTTTTGCGTGATTTCGCGCGGACTCTCTCATTTCGGGTGTCCAGCTTTCTGCGCGTGATCGATCAGCCCATAAATAATCCTGTGTTGAACCGTCAGTGAAATAAAACCGAAGCGTGTTTCCCTTGCAAGCATCAATATGGTCAACACAATCTAAAAATTCTCGTTCATCATATTCATCCAAATTGAGTACCGCGCAAACAGCTTCAATAACCGTATCTTCCGGTATCATCTTTGATTCAGGACAGAACTTTTTACCCTTAGTGTTGAACGTGGCACAGCACCATTTTATACAACGCGCTGCGCTTTTTCTGCGGTAGTTCTTTCCGCAATACGGGCATCTGATCATACCTGTCAATGCGGTACATTCTCGGCGAACCCCTTTATTGGTTGACCTACGCTGACGTTTTTCTGCAACCGTGCGGAAAACATCTTTTTTAATGATAGCTTCGTGATCGTCCTCTATAAATACTTGTTGTAGCTGACCGGTGTTGCGGAGCTTTTTCTTTTCGATATGATTGTTTCGATAGGTCTTTTGCAAAATCAGATCTCCACAATATTTCTCGTTATCAAGAATAGCTCCGACTTTATAAGGATGCCAATCCCCGCCGAAAACGGTAGGATAGCCCTCTGCAGTAAGCGTGTTGGCGATAGTCTGAATACCATAGCCTGCCAAGTACATATCGAAGATTCGCTTTTGTGACGGATAATATTACCTTCGATGTTATTCATTTTATCTGTGCTCCTAATGCGTTTTGGTGGTCACATATTAACTCTGGAAAAGAGAAATAGCAAGCAAGTGAGGCAGAATATACTATCCAAAATTGTCTTGTGGTTTTTGTGGAAAGAATCGAAAATGAAAAACAGGTATTGAAATTGTTTATAACATATGGTATTATATTTTATATAGATAATGTTATATGAGGTAAAGCGTATGCAGGCACTGATAAAACAAATTCGAGAACACCTGGACATGAGCCAGACCGAGCTTGCAGAGCGGTTAAATGTCTCTTTTGCAACAGTGAACCGTTGGGAAAACGGGCGTGCTGTTCCCAACAAGCTGGCACAAACCAAGCTCTATGAGATCTGCAAAGAAAACGCAGTTTCCGTTTATGATATCATTCTTGAAAAGATCGCAAACGCCGCTGACAGCATTTTACTTTCAAAAGGTCGTGTGTTGCTTTATCACGGTTCCAAATCCGGCATAGAAGGAAAAATCGAACCAAAAAGCCGCTCACAATGTGATTTTGGAAAAGGCTTTTATATGGGGACTGACCCGAGCCAGGCACTCACGCTGATTTGTGACTACGACAAATCAAAGTTTTACATTGTGTCTGTCGATACCGCCGACCTGAACCTGATAGAGGTGCCTGCGGATATCGAATGGGCTATGTTCGTGGCATACCACCGCGGACGCATGGAAATAATAAAAGGCACTTCCCTTTACGAGAAGTACCGCAAAATGTCTGAAAATAAAGATATCGTCATCGGAAGCATCGCCAACGACCGTATGTTTTATGTGATCGACAACTTCTTCATTGGCAACATTACAGATGCCGCTCTTGTCGGCTGCCTGTCAGCTTTACAACTCGGTAAGCAGTATGTTGCCGTAACACAAAAGGGCTGCGATGCTGTTCGGGTTGAAGCTGAGATCGAGCTGTCATATTTGGAACGACTGTTTATTCAAGAGGTAGCGGAAGCGAACCGTGCAAAGGGTGTTTCTCTCGCAAACTCCATTTGTAGGAATTACCGCCGGGAAGGATTGTTCTTTGATGAAATCCTCGAAAAAGCACAGAACGGAGGTTAATCATGGACGAACTGCAAATAAAACTGTGTGATATACAGGGCAGATTGTTTGAACTGTCTGCCGAAAAAAAGATACCGAGCGCGGCATTTATCAAAGCCTTTATGATATCGGACGTAGCAAAGGCTCTTGATTCACGGTATAACCGAATGCAATGGATGGGGGAAGAATATCTGTTGGATGAAGTCATTTCAACTGCAGGTGATTCGCTCACCGGTGCAGGAGAGGTATATCAAAAGGACGTGCTGTACTGGATCGGGTATATCTACCGCTACTGGCACTATTACACCGGCGAAAGCAGCACAAAGATTCTGCGTCAGGCTCCGGTAAACACCATGAAACGCAACTATTTAATGTTCCATACAATGGATCCCGTTGTCGCAATTGAGGATTTGAAGGAGATTCATCAACAGAAATAATATCCGAATACTGAGGAAAAATAAAAAAGCCTCCCGTACCAATCCAAAATATACATAGACCCCGGAAACTCTCTTCCCGGATTTATTACAAAACAAAAGCAGATTGTATATTACGGCGTCAATAAGGGATTTTCAGAGAAAAAATATGCATTTGCATCATTTCACGAAGCATTTCACGGAATCTGCGGACATTTGAATATCAGTGAATTTATCAGGCAGGGTGCTCATACAGATACATTTGAGAACCATCGGATGCTTGCATGGACTGAGCGGGAAGCCAATATCGGTGCTGCCGATACGCTGATAGATACAGAAGCATTCCTTGAAATGAGCGGATATGAAAGTGAAGATGTTCGCGCATATATTGCGAGCCTTGCAGCGTTTGAAAAAGCGGTCGAGAATTACAAAGCTCACTACAATATCGTTGTAAATAACGGTTCGCCGGAAAGAAGAATTCAGCGGATGCAGGCTTATCAGAATAAACTTGCCCGTATGTACGAGGAACTACAGGATCAGGCAAATGACATTATGAATTCCGGCTACTGTCTGTCCCGTCCTGAGATGGCTGCGGAATTTGCTGTTCCTGAATATGTTATAGATTATAAATATGAAGCTATGGCTGTCAGAAAATATAATGTACCCAGAGTCGAACTTCCGACATTCGACAAGGTATTTGGCAGTTGGTAATAATGAGGATTACCGTCATGAAAAGAATACTTGAAAAAGTATATGTCAAAGTCAATTCTGATTTTGATTCAACCGGCTATATGTTGCCCCGGACTATCACGTGGGCAGATGGCCGAACATTTAAAATTGATAAAGTGAAGGACTTTCGCCCGGCATCAACACTTGCAAAAGGTCACAGCGGCGATTGTTATACTGTAGTCATACACGGTGAAGAGAGATTTCTCTTTTTTGAGAAAACAGATGATCTGTTTGCTTCATGTGTAGGCAGATGGTTTGTGGAAAGAACACTGGCTGTATAAAGAAGGCAAGGTGACTGAGATGAAAATGGTACCGCTGGAAAAACAAAGCAAAAAGGCACAGCGCAAATTCCATTCTCGATATCGCCGTGATTGGAATGGCGTAAAGCCGACCACAAGAGTGGTTAAGAGTAAAAAAATTTACGACAGAAAGAAATTGCAGAAGCCGGGCCCGACTGAATTTGATGAATATGAAAACTGAAAGGATGAAAATGATGACAGATTTTGAACGTGGATTTGAACAAGGAAAGCAATCGGTTCAACCTCACTGGATAAGCGTGGAGGACAGGTTACCCGAAAGCAATGGTGACTATTTTGCAGTCAGCGAATCTTTACACGATATGCCTATCGGTCCCAAGGGTTCGGTTTGTGCCGGATGGGCGACATTCATGGACGGTCAATGGGAAGAAGATATGTTTGACAGTTGGAAAGTAATGTATTGGGCTGAACCGATACAATATAACATTCCGGAGGAGTTTTACGGACGAGTGAGGATCGGCGGAATATAAACCGAAAGGAATTTGCTATCGAGGAGGAACAGAATGCAAGAATCATTTGTTAACCTCAATCAAACACAGTTAGAAGCTGTAACCGCAACGGAAGGATATATCCGGGTTATTGCGGGAGCGGGTTCCGGTAAGACACGCGCGCTGACCCACCGCTTTGCGTTCTTAGTTAATGAGGTGGGTATATTACCGGGCGATATTTTGTGCGTTACCTTTACCAACAAAGCTGCTGATGAAATGCGTCAGCGCATTCATCTGTTGACCGGCGATAACGATACCAGATACATCTGCACCTTTCACAGCTTTTGCGTGAGCGTATTGCAGGAGGACAGTTTTGCCGTGCAATATCCCAAGAGCTTTCTTGTGCTCGATAATTCGGATATTGATGATATGCTCAGAATCATATACGCCGAGCGTGGGTTGACGTTGCGGGATATGACATTTCGTGCCGCTCGCGATATGATCGAGATCCAAAAACTATTCAAAAAACCTGACTACTACCTTGATATGATAACCATGTCCCTCGATACCTTGCATGAAAAGTATATGCAGGCTACCGAGACTAAAGATATCATTTTTTACGGCTATCTTTATCAGGAAAAGAAGTGCTTCGGGCTGGATTATAATGACCTGATCAAGTTTGTGCTGTACATCTTTTCGCAGAACCGTGAAATCAAACTCAAATGGCAAAAACGGCTCGAGTACATCATGATTGATGAGTTTCAAGATATCGACTTGCTGCAATATGAGCTGATGGAGAATCTTTGCGGTTATCACAATAATTTGTTCATTGTCGGAGACCCCGACCAGACCATTTACACATGGCGCGGGGCAAATGTAAAGTACCTGTTGGATTTTGATAAGAACTTTCCAAACGTCAGAACGATCATGATGACTGAGAATTATCGTTCCACCCCTCAGATTATAAACGCGGTCAATTCTTTGATAAGCAAAAACAGATATCGTGTAAAGAAAGACTTGATACCTATGCTGCCGGACGGAGAAAGCCTCCTGTGCCATCACGCCGCAACGTCGGAGGATGAAGCAAGATGGATCGTATCACAGATGCTTGAGCTGAGTGACAGAGGTGTGCCGTTCCGGGATATGACAATTCTCTACCGCGCGCATTACATCACCCGAACGATAGAGGATGTTCTTCGAAAGGCGAAAATACCATACACGATTTACAGCGGCGCGCAGTTCTATGACAGGATAGAAATCAAAAATGCTCTTTCATATCTGAGAATGATTGCATATAAAGACGATTTGTCGTTCAGAAGGATCGTCAATGTTCCCAAGCGAAACCTCGGAGAAAGACGAATCAAGTTCTTGGAGGAGTTCGCTGCCGAGCATAACTGTCCTCTGTATGATGCTCTTATGTATACCATAGAGGATGATATTTTCAAACGCACTAAGGCGCCGCAATTCATAAAGCTGATTGAATCATTTTCCGCGAATTATGCTGACAGACCAATCTCAGAGCTGTTGGCGGATATCCTCGATAAGAGTGGATATGAAGAAGCGCTCCGTACCGAGGGCAGTCAGGAACGCCTTGATAACATCGCGGAGCTGAAGCAGTCGGTATATGACTATGAAAGAACCTGCGGTGAGGAGAGTATGCTGGAGCATTACCTTACCCATATTGCTCTCTACACAAATACGGATACGGAAGTCAAGGGCGACAAGGTCAAACTGATGACCGTACATGCCGCAAAAGGATTGGAGTTCCCGTATGTGTTCCTCTGTTCTCTGAGCGAGGGGATATTCCCTTCAAAAAAGACAAATACTATGGAGAAGATGGAAGAAGAGCGCAGGCTTGCTTTTGTTGCTATGACCAGAGCTGAAAAGCGCTTATATCTCTCCGAGGCAGAAGGACGAAATCTCGATGGGTCTCCGAGATTCCCTTCGAGATTTGTGCTGGATATTGACGACTCGTTATTAGAACATACCAATAAGCCGGATGATTGTCTGATAAGAGACGCGAAAGATTATATAGAATGGACCGTCAAATATATGCCGGAAAATCTTGATAATATTATACTGCCCGCAGGTCAGAGAGTACGACACGCTGTATTCGGCGAAGGAACCGTCATGGATGTTGATAACAATAAGGGCGCTCATATTATCAAATTTGATGCTATGGATACTCCGCGGACAATATCTTTTAAAGTGAAAATTGAAAAATTGTAAGCCGGAAAAGGCAAAAAACAGCGTACAGGTTACGGAGATACATAACCTGCACGCTGTTTTTTGCTTACCTATTTCCGATATAATGCTCGGTATCTGTCAGTATGACATTTTCAGCGCCTGAATGCGCGGCGATTCTTCCGTATGTATTTACATAACAGAGTGCTTTGCCGGGGAGCACTGCGATTAAGTCCGACGGATGCTTAGAGGTGGGCTTTTCTCCTCCAAAGGTGTATCCTTCATGTTCCGCCCACTCATAAAACTTCATGCAGACCTCGTCGTTTTCCATTCTAACGTAGATTTTTTGATTTACCATTTTTGAAACCTCCAAATAGATTATTTCTACCTATAAAGAGGCAAAAGAAAAACGCCCATCGTTATGATGAGCGTTACCGGTTATATACAGCACACCCATCATTCAAGCATTACCACCTTGCCCGCGGGCAGGTTGGTGTACGGTCAACGAGCTTGTCTCTCGCGTACTCTTTATAGGTTGATTTTATTATATTACTCTTTTTGTTAATTGTCAAACACAATTATGGGTTGCATCTTTTACAAGGTGCATACCCCATAGAAATTACTTCATCGCGGTTACCCGAAAATTCCTGTTTGTTTTTTTCACTCATACTTGATACGGAGCTACAGGAGGGGTAGTGGAATTTTTTTATGTTAGTATTGAGTATATATGTTCCACCGCTATTGTTTTGGCTGTTGTCTGAATCAACAATGCTTTCCGCATTTGGCTCCTCATCTGAAGAATCCGAAGCGGAATTTGTAGATGTATGTATTCATAATTGTTTATGTCAGCACCGCCGACAATAACACAACGTTTCATTATAGAATATCCACCATTTCGTTATTAAGTGCCTTGTTCATACTTCTGACCGCGCAGAACTTACCGCACATAGAACAGGTATCTTCGTGCTCGGGCTTGCGCTTGTCACGGATGCACTTTGCCGTTTCAGGATCAAGAGCACATTCCCATTGAGCCTCCCAATCGAGTGCTCTTCTTGCGTCTCCCATGCGGTCATCAATATCTCTTGCGTGAGGGATCTTCTTTGCAATGTCGGCTGCGTGAGCTGCGATTTTTGATGCGATAATACCTTGCTTTACGTCATCCACGTTGGGAAGTGCCAGATGCTCGGCAGGGGTTACGTAGCAAAGGAAAGCAGCTCCGCTTGCGGCGGCAATGGCCCCGCCGATGGCAGAGGTGATGTGGTCATAACCGGGAGCGATATCCGTAACAATGGGGCCGAGCACGTAGAAGGGTGCACCCATGCAGATGGTCTGCTGCATCTTCATATTCGCTTCGATCTGGTCCATAGGCATATGTCCGGGACCTTCTACCATCACCTGAACGTCCTTTTCCCAAGCACGCTTGGTCAACTCCCCAAGGCGTACAAGCTCCTCGATCTGGCAGACGTCGCTTCCGTCGGCAAGACAACCGGGACGACAAGCATCGCCAAGAGAGATGGTCACGTCGTACTCACGGCAAATCTCAAGGATCTCATCGTAGTATTCGTAGAAGGGATTCTCTTCGCCGGTCATACACATCCAGGCAAAGACAAGCGAACCGCCACGGGAAACGATGTTCATCTTTCTCTTGTGCTTACGGATCTGATCAATGGTTTTGCGGGTAATGCCGCAATGGAGGGTTACAAAGTCAACGCCATCTTCTGCGTGAAGTCTTACTACGTCGATAAAATCCTTTGCGGTAAGGGTTGCAAGATCTCTCTGATAGTGAATAACGCTATCGTATACGGGAACCGTACCAATCATAGCAGGACATTCGCTGGTTAGCTTTCTGCGGAAGGGCTGAGTGTTGCCGTGGCTGGACAAATCCATAATTGCCTCAGCACCCAAATTAACGGCTGCCATAACCTTTTCCATCTCAATATCGTAATCCTTGCAGTCTCTCGATACGCCAAGGTTGACGTTGATCTTGGTGCGAAGCATAGAGCCGACGCCGTTGGGATCAATGCAAGTATGTAATTTATTTGCACAAATAGCAACCTGTCCTTTGGCAACAAGGTCACGGATTTCTTCCTCAGTTCTGTATTCTTTTGCAGCAACTGCCTTCATTTCAGGGGTAATGATGCCTTGTCTTGCGGCATCCATTTGTGTTGTATAATTTCTCATTGTTTTTGGTTCCTTTCAAGCACATTTTATTTAGAAAACTTACCGGTCAGATCAAAAGCATGGTTCATAGGTCCGGATCCTTGCCCCAGATCGAGCATATCGGCAAGTGCAAGAGAGATATATTCTTTCGCTCTCTGTACAGACGCTCCAAGATCATAGCCTTTTGCGAGGTTGGAGGCAATTGCAGATGACAAAGTACACCCCGTACCGTGTGTGTTCGGATTGTTGATGCGTTTGCCCTTAAACCAACGGTATGTACCATCTTGATACAAAAGGTCGTTGGCATCGTTAATACTATGACCGCCCTTGAGCAAAACAGCACAGTGATAGGTATCGCCGATCTTCTTTGCCGCTTCGACCATATTCTCTTCATCTCGGATGGACATAGCCGCCAGGACCTCTGCCTCGGGAATGTTGGGTGTCACAACGGTGGCAAGGGGTATCAGGTATTCCTTAAGGGTATCGATTGCATCCTCGCTGATGAGTCTTGCTCCGCTGGTTGCCACCATAACGGTATCCACAACGATATTCTCTGCCTTATGATATTTGAGTCTGTCAGCAATAGCTTGAATAAGCTCACTTGAAGATACCATACCGATCTTGACAGCATCGGGACGAATGTCCTCAAATACCGCGTCGATCTGCTGTGCTAAAAATTCGAGAGTCGCTTCCTGTACTCCTCTTACACCGGTCGTGTTCTGTGCCGTCAGTGCTGTGATCGCACTCATGGCATAAACACCATTCATCGTCATTGTTTTCAAATCTGCTTGAATACCGGCGCCTCCACTGCAGTCGCTTCCTGCAATGGTCAATGCTGTTTTCATTTTCATAAAAATACTCCTTTCATTTTTCAGCATCGTTTTGTATAGCGGCATAAGGTGGTGCCCCCAATCTGCCGCTTGTTTGTTATATGGTTTTCAATATAGAATCTGCAAAATCACGGATATAATAATCAGCAAGACTTTGCAGTTCATTCTGTCGGTTTTCGTGCCTGTCATAAACGCCAACAGTTGTAAATCCGTCTGCCTTTGCAGTCTTGAGCGCAAATAAAGCATCCTCAAAAATGCAGGTTTCTTCTTTAGTTGTACCAAAATGCTTCAATGCCTTTCGATAGATGATCGGCTTGTCCTTGCCGAAACCAACCTCAGCGCAGGTGAATATCTCGGAGAAGTAATGACGGATACCAAGTCGTTCCAACGTTTCTTCCACAAGATATCTGTCTGTCACCGTGGCAACGCACATCTTAACGCCGTTCTCCTTAAGCCAACGAAGATACTCCGCAATGCCAGGTTTGAGAGTGACCTTTGTTCTGTAGATTCCCTCAACCATAGCGTTGACGCTGTCCACAATTTCTTTGACAGGAAGTGTGACGCCGTAGTGCTCTCGGTAATATTCGGCTGCTTCCTCCAAGGTAAGCGTCATAAATGTCTCTTTCAGATCCTCATGCGGTTCTTTACCAAGTGTTCGCAGATAATCCTCGCCGATGGTTTCCCAGATAAACATGGAATCAAGAAGCGTTCCGTCAAGGTCAAAGACGGCTCCCTTTAGCATAAGCCAAGCTCCTGCGCTCTTGCTTTCAATTCCATCGCCGCCGTCTTGGGATCATCCGCTTTCATAATGGCTGACACTACACAAATTCCGGCAATGGGAATGCCTGCAAGCACGTCAATGTTATCCTTGTTGAGTCCGCCGATGGCATTCGCAGGAATCGGTACAGCATTGCAAATATCCCGCAGTGTATCGGTAGAAGTTAAAACGGTCTTTACTTTGGTCGTGGTAGGATAGATTGCTCCTACACCGAGATAATCAGCACCCTGTTCGTAGGCTTCCTTTGCCCAAGGAACTGTCTTTGCTGTTGCGCCTACGATCTTATCGTCACCCATCAGTTTTCTTGCAGTTGCAATGGGCATATCTTCGGCTCCCACATGGACACCTTCTGCATCAATGGCAAGAGCAACGTCCACACGGTCGTCAATAATCAGCGGCACGTTGTAACGCTTTGCGATAGTGTGGACCTTCTCGGCAAGCTGGATATACTCTCGTGTGCTCTTATTTTTTTCACGAAGCTGAAGAAAGGTTGCACCGCCAATGAGCGCCTGCTCCACACGATAGAGGAATTCTTCCTCGGTGTAGTTCGTGCTGTCGGTGATAAAATATAAACTTGGATCAAACTTTTTCATTCTCTTTACCTCACACATATAGATAATCGTTCAAGACAGGCTGTAAGCCTTCCTCGGCAATATCCTTGTACATTTTATCAAGGCTGCGGTTATCGTCGATCTCGAACTGCTCGTCGCCCTGTACGTCGTCCGTTTCTTTACCCGTGTATTTGCTTTCGTGATCTCCGATGCCGGTGGAAACACCTGCGGAGACCTTTGTTGCCGCAATCTTTACAATGCCATTACGGAACTCGGCACTCTCACGGGAAGATACCGTAATACCAACGAAAGGCAAGAAAATACGGTAAGCACAAAGAACCTGACAAAGCTGCTTTTCATGAACGTCCAAGGGGTTGATCTTATCGTTATTGATAATAGGTCTGAGTCTTGGACAGGATAAGGACATTTCGGCGTGAGGATATTTCCTCTGCAAGTAATAGACGTGCAACGCACTTGCCAAAGCATCCTTACGGAAGTCCGACAAACCAAGGAGTGCCGAAAATGCAACACCACGCATACCGCCGCGAAGCGCACGTTCCTGTGCATCAAAGCGGTACGGCCAAACACGCTTGTGACCGAGCAAGTGAAGCTGTTCGTACTTATCGGTATCGTAGGTTTCTTGGAACACCGTTACATAGTCCGCACCGCATTCGTGGAGATAGTTGTATTCATCGGTATTAACGGGATAGATTTCAAGCCCGACCATACGGAAATATTTTCTTGCCAGCTTGCAGGCTTCACCGATATATTCCACATTGCTCTGTCCTCTGCTTTCACCGGTAAGGATTAGAATTTCCTCCATACCGCTGTCGGCAATGACCTTCATTTCTTTTTCGATCTGCTCCATAGAAAGCTTCATACGCTTAATGTGGTTGTAGCAATTAAAACCACAATATACACAATAATTCTCGCAGTAATTAGCTATGTAAAGAGGGGTAAACAAATAGACGGTGTTACCGAAGTGCTTACTTGTTTCAAGTCTTGCACGCTGAGCCATCTGTTCAAGGAACGGCTCTGCCGCAGGAGAAAGCAGTGCCTTAAAATCTTCAACAGTGCAATTGTCGTGCTCCAAAGCTACCTTTACATCAGCGGCGGTGTATTTTGAATAATCATAGGAGTTCATCTGTGCCATCACATTTGCACACACATCCGATTCAATCACTTCCATCCCCGGCAGATATTCCATATAGTTCTTTCGGGAGGATGGATCGGTTTCAAGACGATGCTTCTTCGCAAGTGCTTCCGGCGATAAATGCTCCGAATCTACAAAAAATTGATTTTCCATAGTTTTCACCTTAATCTCTGAGGAAACCTGTTAGCGGATCGGATGCAGAAGCTCCACGTGTCAGCACTCTGCCAAGTCCTGCAAGGTAAGCTTTACGTCCTGCTTCAATGGCATTCTTGAATGCAGATGCCATCATAGGAAGGTCACCTGCAGTTGCAAGAGCGGTGTTCGCCATAATAGCAGCGGCGCCCATTTCCATTGCTTCGCAAGCCTGAGAAGGTCTGCCGATACCGGCATCTACAATTATAGGCAGGTCGATCTCATCAATCAAAATCTGAATGAATTCTGTTGTGGCAAGACCTTTGTTAGACCCGATAGGAGAAGCCAATGGCATAACGGAAGCTGCACCGGCGTTTACAAGGTCACGAGCTACATTCAAGTCGGGATACATATAAGGCATAACCACAAAGCCTTCTTTGGCAAGAATCTCGGTCGCCTTGATAGTTTCTTGATTATCGGGGAACAGATACTTGGAATCACGCATAATTTCAATTTTTACGAAATTGCCACAGCCAAGTTCTCTTGCAAGACGAGCTATACGAACAGCTTCTTCTGCATTTCTTGCACCACTAGTGTTAGGAAGCAAAGTAATTCCTTCAGGAATGTAGTCGAGGATACTTTCCTGCTCCTTGGTATTTGCACGGCGAACAGCAAGGGTGATGATCTCTGCTCCTGCATCCTTCACTGCTGCTTCAATCAGTTTCATCGAATACTTACCGGAGCCGAGAATAAAACGGGAGTTAAATTCGTGTCCGCCAATAATCAGTTTATCGTTATTCATTTTTGTTTCCTTCTTTCATTAAGTTTCAAATTGTTCTGCTAAGATTCTGAGTACAGTATGGGCTTGATGAGCTGCACAGAGCATTACACGGGAAGATACGAGACCGTCTTCCGATTGCACGTCACTTTTCTCGTCACCACATATATAAAACTTGCTTGTGATTTTTCTCGTCCTGATAGAATTAGCACTACCGAAACCTGCCATACCCGATGCCGCAACAAGATATTTGTCGGGCATTTCTTCAAGGACAAGATTGGTAAGCATTGCTTTGCACTCTGCATCATCAAAGGCTTCGCAGATAATATCTGCACCTTGCAACAAATGGGTGGCATTTTCTTCTTTTACACAGATAGTATGCGTTTCAAGAGTAACATACGGAGCGATCTCTAAAAGATTATCCCGCAAGGCATCCGTCTTGTTCATCCCAAGCTGATTCGCTTTATACTGCTGTCGGTGCAAATTGGTAATATCCACACGATCAAAGTCAATAAGAATCAGTTTTCCAATACCCGCACGGGCAAGAGAAATAGCGACATTAGAGCCGAGACCGCCAAGACCGCAAATGGCAACCGTTACCGATGAGAACTTCGTTTGCAGCTTCTCGCCGTGTCGCTCGGCTAAAGCTTTATTCCATTCTTCTTTCGTTGGGATCAGATTAACCACCCCCCACAAAGCTGACAACCTCTACGCTGTCGCCGTCCTGCAATACGGTTTCGCCATACTGCGATTTGGGAACGATATCTCCGTTTCGCTCTACTGCGATTCGCTTGGGATCGTAGTTTGTAGTTGCAAGGTATTCCGCTACTGTCTTACCTGCAATATTCAGTTCTTCGCCGTTGATCTTTACCATAAAAACACCTCCAAAAACAACAAAAAAAGAAGCTACCGATTTGGTAACTTCCTTAATCTACTTCGTTATTCCTAATATCCTTGTATCAGGCATCCCTACGTTGGCATTATCCAAATCAGGTTCTCGGTCGAAGGTCACACCTTCCTCTCAGCCCGTAATACAAGCTCCCGTTTATTTAGTCGTTTTATTTATTATACATCACTTCGTAAAAACATACAAGTCTTTTTGGTGAAAAAAGTTTGAACAATTGAAATTATCCCTCGTAAGGACGAATGCGAAGTGTTGCACCAACAGATTCACATATTTTTCGACAGATCTCCTATTCTTCCTTTGACACCACTATACAGTACTTGATGAGATCACAAAAATAGCCAATATTGAAAAACAGCTTGTTCATGAGCTTGGGGCTTTGGCGAGAATAACCGTAACGGATTCGGAATATGATGGGTATCAATATCTGAAAGTGTTTTCCTCTGCTGCCTCAAAGAAGCATATGCTTGTGAAATTAAAATCGCACACTGGGTGTGATAATGTGGTCACGATCGGAAGTATTGAGGGCAAATATGATGTATATATTGGTGACGGCGGTGGCAATGCCACTATCAAAAAATTGAAAAAACTTTACCGAAACGATATTTATCATTGAAATACAGTCAAATAAAGACAATATGTTTTTATTTACATATTGCTTGTTGACAGGCAGGCTGATCAGTGATATAATCATAAAAAACAAAGCAAAGGCGCTTCTCTGAATATAGAGGAGCGCCTTGTTTGTTGGAAAGGGGTATCCGATATGAACGGCTTCAAGGAAACAATGTGTGCGGCTTTCAGAGAGAACAACATGATCTCACCTGCGTACTTTGATAAATACAGCGTAAAGCGAGGACTTCGTAACCCTGACGGCACAGGTGTTATGGCAGGCGTTACGAACATCTGCAATGTTCACGGATATGTTGTTGATGACGGCGAGAAAAAGCCTGCCGAGGGCAAGCTGATATTCAGAGGATACAGTATCCGAGATCTGATCAGCAAGGTCGAAGCAGAGGATCGCTTCGGTTTTGAGGAGATCGTCTATCTTTTGCTGACAGGCAAGCTGCCAACAGCGGACGAACTTGCGGAGTTTACAGCTCTGCTTTCGGATAACCGCGCTTTGCCTGAAAACTTCTTTGAGGATATGATACTGAAAGCTCCCTCACGGGATATTATGAATAAAATGGCAAGGTCAACGCTGGCTCTTTACTCCTATGACAGCGACCCCGAATCCCTGTCACCTGAGCATGAAATAGATACGGCTGTGTCTCTAATCGCCAAAATGCCCGTTATCATGATATGTGCTTACGAAACGAAAATGCGTTATTTCAGCGATAATTCCATGATCATGCACCCTCTGATAGAGGGAATGACAACTGCCGAAAATATTCTCTCCACTCTGCGTGCGGACAGAAAATTCACCCACGACGAAGCAAAGCTGCTTGACATTATGCTGATGCTTCACGCCGAACACGGAGGCGGCAACAACTCAACATTTTCCTGCCGTGTACTCACTTCATCGGGAACAGACCCGTATTCTACCTATGCGGCAGCTATCGGCTCACTGAAAGGTGCAAGACACGGCGGAGCAAACCACAAGGTCACGGAGATGCACGAATATATCAAAGCGAATGTTTCCGATTGGGAGAATGAAGATGAACTCAGCGATTATTTGAGGAAGATACTCAAAAAGGAAGTGGGAGACGGCAGCGGACTGATCTACGGAATGGGTCATGCAGTTTATACCCTTTCCGATCCCAGAGCCGTGATACTGAAAGAATATGCAGGAAAAATGGCTGAGGGTACGGAATTTGAAAAAGAGTATCATCTGCTTGAAGCAATAGAACGGCTGACTCCTCTCGTATTTGAGGAAGTAAAACATTCCGGCAAGGTCATATGTGCCAATATTGATATGTACAGCGGATTTGTATACAGAATGCTCGGTATCCCAGAAGAATTGTTCACACCCCTGTTTGCTGTTTCAAGAATGGCAGGCTGGTGCGCTCACCGATTCGAGGAGATAAACAGCGGCAAACGCATTATCCGTCCCGCATACAAATCTGTATCACATGAAAAGAAGTATATTGATATTAAGGACAGATAAGCAGTTAAAGTCTGCAAAGGCTTTGATAATAAAAGGAAAGACTGATCACTATGGGAAAAATCAGAATGACCACTCCTTTGGTCGAAATGGACGGAGACGAAATGACAAGGGTAATATGGAAGATGATAAAGGACAAACTTCTTCTTCCGTTTATTGACCTGAAAACGGAGTATTACGACCTTGGACTTGAACACAGAAATGAGACCGACGATAAGGTAACAGTTGAGTCGGCAGAAGCTACAAAAAAGTACGGAGTTGCAGTAAAATGTGCGACTATCACTCCAAATGCAGCGAGAATGCCCGAATATAACCTCAAAGAAATGTGGAGGTCACCTAACGGCACTATTAGAGCTATCCTTGATGGTACAGTATTTCGTGCGCCGATCATTGTGGACGGTATAACGCCGTATATCCCCACATGGACAAAGCCTATCACGATCGCCCGTCACGCTTATGGTGATGTATATAAGAATACTGAGCTTCGTGTGGATCAGGGCAGCAAGGCAGAGCTTAAAGTGACCGACAAAGAAGGAAATGAGACTTTTGAGCTTATATATGATTTTGAGGACAGCGCCGGAATGATTCAGGGACTTCACAATAAGGATAAGTCGATAGAAGGCTTTGCACGTTCCTGCTTTAATTACGCACTTGATACTAAGCAGGATATATGGTTTGCTTCAAAGGACACGATCTCCAAAAAGTATGACCACAGATTCAAGGATATATTTGCAGAGATCTTTGAAAAGGAATATAGGGCGAGATTTGAAGAAACAGGAATAGAGTATTTCTACACTCTGATCGACGATGCAGTTGCAAGAGTTATCCGTTCCGAGGGCGGCTATATATGGGCTTGCAAAAACTATGACGGCGATGTAATGTCCGATATGGTGGCAACGGCATACGGCAGCCTTGCAATGATGACCTCCGTGCTTGTTTCGCCTGACGGTATCTACGAATATGAAGCAGCTCACGGCACTGTACAGCGCCACTATTACAGATATCTGAAAGGCGAAAAGACCTCTACAAATCCTGTTGCAACAATATATGCGTGGACGGGGGCTTTACGCAAGAGGGGTGAGCTTGACGGCATTTCGGGGCTGTGTGAGTTTGCCGACAAGCTCGAATCGGCTGTCCTGAAAACGATCAGTGACGGCATCATGACAGGCGATCTGGCTGCTATCTCGTCTTTGGAAAACAAGCAGACTGTTGATACCGAAACTTTCCTTGATGAGATTGCAAGGCGTTTGGTGTGAATGAAAACAAGCAATAATAGCATCAAAAATCAAATCATTCACTTCTGTCTTTTTAGGGAATACGCTCGATTTATTACGAAACCCTTAAAAATAAGACAAATTCCCAAAAGTGCTTGACAAGTGAGATGATTAATGCTAAAATAATATTATCAAAAACAAAGAGCAATGGCGCTTCTCCTGAACAGGAGTAAGCGCCATTTTTGTTTTCCTGATACATTTTTGATGATTGGAGTGATAAACATGACACAGCAGACGCAGTTCACAAAGGCAGTGGGCAATGCAAGTGAGATCAACGAGCTTCTCAGAAGATATGGTGTTAAGTTTGGTATATACAAAAACGGCGTGTTCAATGAACAGTTTTTTCCGTTCGATCCAATTCCACGAGTTATTTCGGCGGAAGATTTTCAGAGTATAGAAAAGGGACTTGTTCAGCGTGTAAACGCTCTGAATGAGTTCCTTTTTGATATTTACCACGAAAAAAAGATCGTGCGTGACGGTATCATACCAGAGGACTTTATCTATATCTCAAAGGGCTACCTTGCCGAGTGCGAGGGCATTACGCCGAAAAATAAGGTGTACAGTCATATCTCGGGCATTGATCTTGTGCAGGCAAAGGACGGCGAGTGGTACATTTTGGAGGATAATCTGCGTATCCCGTCGGGGGCTTCCTATCCGCTGATCGCAAGGGACTTGACCCGTATCGCTGCACCGCAGGCATTCGAGGAAAACCCGATCATAGATAACCGTGGATATGCTGAATTGCTCAAAGAAACGATGGAACACGTCAACTGCGGCGGTGCAAGGGCGATACTTACCCCCGGACGATACAATGCGGCATATTTCGAGCATTCCTATCTTGCGGAGCATACAGGCTCGGTACTGGTACAGAATGATGAGTTGTTCGTGGAGGATAATATTCTCTATCACCGCACATATTCGGGCGGCAAGACGAGGATAGGCGTACTTTACCGCCGTATCGCAGACGAGTACCTTGACCCGCTGACCTTCCTGCCGGAATCACTCATCGGCATACCCAACCTGATGGAAGCCTACCGAAGCGGAAACGTGGGAATCATCAATGCCCCCGGCAACGGTGTGGCTGACGATAAGGGTATCTATTATTTCGTGCCAAAGATGATAAAATACTATCTCGGTGAAGAGCCGATACTCAAAAATGCACCGACATATCTGCCGTTCTATGAGGAGGACATGAAGTATGTTATGGAGCATCTTGATACACTCGTCATCAAGGACGTTGCCGAGGCAGGCGGTTACGGCGTGGTGTTCGGCAGCGATCTGACAAAAGAAAAATTAGAGGAATTTCGCAAAACGATCATCGCAGAGCCGAGGCGTTTCATCGCACAGGAGGTCATTGACTTCCTTGATCTGCCGATACTGGAAAACGGCGAAACGGTCATGCGAAAGGCAGACCTGAGAGCCTTTGTGCTGTCGGGCGAAACAACAAAGGTCTGGCCTTCGGGACTGACACGATTTTCACGCAATCCCGATTCATTCGTAGTCAATTCATCACAGGGTGGAGGTTTTAAGGACACATGGGTACTATCTCGTTAGAACACAGCGACCGTCTTTACTGGCTGGGACGCTATACGGAAAGATTCTTCACAACGATAAAGGCTCTTAGCAAGCAGTTTGACAAAATGATCGGTACAGCACACAGCTACACCGATTATCTCGACTGCTTCGGACTGCCCGATACTTATATGGATAATAAGGATTTTATCCGCAGCCTGCTTTTTGACGAAAACAATGCTCACTCTGCGGCATACAGTCTGGAACGGGCTTACGACAACGGTATCGTTCTGCGTGAGGAGATCTCCACAGATTCGCTGTCATTCCTGCAAATGGCGAAGGATACGCTCACAAAGACAGGAAAGAGCGATAATGTCAGGCTTGCACTTCTGCCGTTAGAGGATATTATTTACAGCTTTTGGGGCAGTATTAACGAGCATATTTTCGATGATGAGATCAGAAATATCATCTATATCGGCAAGACGCTTGAAAGGCTCGACCTTTATATCAGAATGAAATATCCCTTTGATATTGTTGAAAAGGAGTTTGTAAGGCTTTGCAAAAACCTGAACCGTGTGCCAAAGGGTACGCCTTATCGGTACAGCACAAAACATCTCTCCGTCCTTGTGGAGATACTTGGCTCGGAGGAAGATTATAAGCGTGAAGCTGACAGGGCGGTAGATAGTCTCGGACATTTATTTGAGACGGAGGAGGTGTTTGTATGAAGCGTGTGAATTTCTACTATTCGACTAAGCTGACCTTTGATGATTATGTGCATAACCACAGCTTTGCACTCCGTATCATGCCTCCCGAAACGGACACCCAGCATATCCTGTCATGCAGTCTGAATATCTCGCCTTATGTTCCTACACAGCAGACGGTCGATGCGTTTGGAAACAACGTCACAGCCGGTTATATGAGAGACGATCACCGATTCCTCGATTTTGAGATCAAAGGTTCGGCGGAGGTCGATCATACAAAGCATCGTTTGGACTTACTGCCCTGCTATCTCTATCAGTCGCAGTATACTAAGCCCGATGACGGACTGGAAGCGTTCTATGACAGCATTAAGGGCAAATGCACAGGAACGGCTTCTGATAAGGCAGAGTATATCTGCAATATCCTCTCGGATACGATAGGATACGAAAAGGGCTTTACAGATACGACTACTACGGCTGCACAGGCTTTTGCTCTGAAAAAAGGTGTATGCCAGGATTTTTCACATATCCTGATCTCGCTTCTGCGAATGGACGGCATCGCCGCAAGATATATTGCAGGACTTGCGTTCTGCGACGGCGAGACACATTCGTGGGTGGAATATTGGACGGGCGATCAATGGGAAGGCATTGACCCTGCCAACAACTGCCCTGTCAGCGATGATTATCTTGTGATCTCACAGGGCAGAGACTTCCGTGACTGCGCCATTGACAGGGGCGTGATGTTCGGGAAATACACAAAACAGCTACAGCTTGTAAGAAGCGTACTGACTTGAAAGGAATGATACCGATGTGTGAGATCGTTGCAAGCATACCGCTTGCAGTCAATGAGAACTTAATTATACAAAAGCGCCGCATACAAAACGGTAAAAGCAAGACCAGACTCAGCCTTGTAACAGGCACCCACGGTGATGAGCTGGAGGGGCAGTATCTTGCCTACATGGTCGGGAGCTATATTGATGAGCATATCGAACAGCTTGACGGCATTGTTGACATTTATCCGGCTCTTAATCCTATGGGTATCGACAGTATCACAAGGGGCATACCGATGTTTGACCTTGATATGAACAGAGTTTTCCCCGGCACAAAGCGGGGAACTATGGTGGAAGTGATATGCTCGTCTATCGTGGACGATCTGAGCGGCTCGGATGTATGCATTGATGTGCATTCCAGCAACATCTTTCTAAAAGAAATACCGCAGATACGCATTAGTGTGCCAACAGCGGAAACGCTTGTTCCTTATGCTAAAATGCTGAATGTAGATTTTGTATGGATACACGATGCCGCAACGGTGCTGGAATCAACACTTGCTCATACCCTCAACAGCAGGGGGACAAAGACACTTGTGGTAGAAATGGGCGTGGGTATGCGTATCACAAAGGAGTATTGTCAACAGCTTTTTGACGGCGTGCTGAATATAATGAAAGAGCTTGGAATGTGGTTGGGCGAGACTTCGCCTGTGCGTGATCCTGTGATCTCCGAGGGACGAGAGGTCGGCTTTGTCAATTCCGATGCGGCAGGGATATTTGTGCCGTGTGCCAACTTTGGCGATCATGTCAGACAAGGCGATCATATCGGAGATGTGGTCGATCCGCTTACCTCAAAGGTTGTCGAACGGGTGCTTGCTGTTTGTGACGGAATGATATTTACGCTTCGTGAATATCCTGTGGTTTACGGCGGTTCACTCCTTGCAAGGATATTACAGCCTACAAAGGGAGGTGATGCCGAATGAAAAAGAAGATACTGTTTTCACTCAAATCGCCTTATCGTGAACAGCTTGATATAATCGGCTTTCGCTTCGGTCACGGCAAAAAGTCTCTTGCAATCGTGGGTGCTATGCGAGGAAACGAAGTACAGCAGATGTATGTCTGCTCCCGAATGGTGCAGGCACTGAAAAAGCTCGAATCAGAGGGGAAGATCGCTGAGGACACTGAAATACTTGTTGTACCCTGCGTGAACTACTATTCCATGAATATTGGTAAGCGTTTCTGGACGATGGACAATACGGACATCAACAGAATGTTTCCAGGCTATGCACTCGGTGAGACAACACAGCGTATTGCTGACGGTGTTTTCAGCAAATTGCAGGGCTATGAATACGGAATACAGCTTGCGAGTTTCTATCAGCCGGGTATCTTCCTGCCCCATGTCAAGATGATGGACACGGGTTTCACCGATCCGGAGATCATGAAGGATTTCGGTTTGGAGTTCGGCATTATCCGTAAGCCTCGACCTTACGACACCACCACGCTCAACTACAACTGGCAGGTTTGGGAAACTAAGGCGTTCTCGATCTACGCAAACGCCACCGATGAGATAGATGTCAAGGCGGCAGATGAGGCTGTCAATGCGATACTGCGCTTTATGAATAACCGTGGCATCGTCACAGCCAAAACACCGCCCGGATATATCACCGAGATACTGAATGAGGGAAAAACGAAGCAGATACAATCCGAAGCAGCAGGACTGTTTTTCAGAACGGCAGAGATCGGAAAAGCAGTAGAACACGGCGATGTACTGGGCATGATATATGACCCTCTTGACGGGGAACTTGTCGCAGAGATCAGAACGCCTGTATCAGGCACGGTATATTTTGCCTATAACAACCCGTTGATAAATGCTAAGACCGTGTGCTTCAAGATCATCAAGTGAGGAAGATAAAGTAAATGGAAAAGAAAGAATTTCATGAAACAAAAACAATTATATCCGATGACGGAAAAACGGTAACTACGGTGTTTGTCAGCGGCAGCAGTACAAGCAGCAGCTCGTAAGTATCATCAACTACAACATCATCGGTCACTACAACTGTTACAAACGGCGGTCATCCCGTTACAACAACTATCAAAACAGAACAATAAAAAAGCGGAGCTGCTGCTATGATGATTCAAGCAACAGCTCCGTATTATGGAGGATATGTATGGTCACATTAAATGACTATTTATTTTCAGGGGATACTGTGCTTAAAATACTGCACCAGTATTCGGGTGATCTTAGAAAATCAGCGATTGATACTAATAACCCGATCGACCTCGCGCATTGCAATTTTCTGATACAGATCATTGAATTGCTCGAACATAATGACTTCCTTACCTCTCAGTCACAGAGGATAAAGGAATTTTACAAATACATGACACAGAAATATCCGTTTCTCGCATTTACTTTTAAGGGCAGGATCAAATCTCTGATCAGGGCTGAGGAAAAAATCAACGGCTATATTTTGGAGTATATCTATGACTATTATCAAAAGCACAGCCGGTATCCGAATGAAGCTGAGATCAAAAGCAATCTGACCTGTTTCAGAGATCTGATCGCATACCGCATCGTGATCTCTATGCCTTTATGTCACCTGGAAGAAGGCATGACACAAGACGAAGTAGAAAGGATCTTTCTTTATGAGATTGCTAATACACTGCCCGAATTTCTGGAAGTAAGAGGCTTTACGGCTGAACTTTCCGGCTCTGCACATGATAAAACAGACGAACGGATCATAAGCAATAACCGACCATATTACAGAGATTATGTCGCATTTCCTCGTCCTTCAGGCTACCAATCGCTTCATATCACTTTTTATGACAACCTTGCAAGGTGCTATACTGAGGTACAGCTCAGAACAAAGGATATGGACGATCTTGCGGAGATCGGTACGGCAAACCACTTCGGGTATGAGCGCCAACAGGAGGAAAGCAGAACAAGACGTGATAATATCCCTGTCGGTGAATGCAGATATTTTGATGAAGCATACGAGCGTTTCACCAAATTGCAGGAGCTTGACCTTTCGGCTGTCAATGTGAATATGTTTAAGGCGTTCAATAACCAACTGATCAATGACGGCTGCGGATTATTCAGAGGTCGGCAGATCTTGCCTTTTGAGCATCTGTCACGGTTTCAGAATGACCTGATCGACTAACAGTTCCGCACAAACTCCTCAAATATCAGTCTGCTGTTGTCATCGGTTTGATAGGCAAGTTCGGGATGCCATTGTACTGCCCACAAGAATTTCTGATCGGGTGCATACACCGCTTCGATTAGTCCGTCAGGGGCGGAAGCCATGCTGATAAGCTGCGGCGACAGCTCTTGAACACCCTGATGATGATAGCTGTTGACGGATATATTCTTCCTTTTCAAGAGAGAGTAAAGCGGTGAATCAGGTTCGATCTTAACATCATGAGAAGGAATATCATAAGGTGGTTTCTGACAATGCTTCACATCACTCGGAAGTTCTGTCGGAATATCCTGCCAGAGTGTACCGCCCAAAGCGGCATTGATAAACTGTATCCCACGACAGATGCCGAGTATCGGCTTGTCTCTTTTCATGGCTTCGTCAAGAATCAGCATTTCCATTTTGTCACGCTCAGGGCTGCACTCTCCACACAAAGGGCTTTTTTCCGAATGGTACAAAGCCGGTGCAACGTCCTGACCGCCCGTGAACAGAAATCCGTCACACATTTCCATAACAGCTTGAAGCTCTCTCTTGCTTTCTATGACGGGCAGCATGATTGGCAATGCACCGACAGTCTGCAAGCCAGTTAGGTAACCCGGTATCATCCAGTAGCTTTTTCTGCCGTAATCTATTAGTGGGATAACTCCGATCGTTTTCATAATATGACCTCCTGAAAAAAATGGTGCTGTCGAAATCATGACAGCACCATTGTTGATTCTATTATATACGATTTGGGCTAAAAAGTCAATCTTTTTGACCTGAGATTTGCTCACATAAGCACTTCTCAGGTCTTTTCTTTTCAGGCGGTTAGTTAGTTTTCCGCTTTGCGAGCTTGCTCGGCTCTGAGGGGCATTCCCGTTCGTCTGAAGGAGATCGTCAAGCAGAGATCGGCTCTGCGATCCCGTGTTCCGCTTCATACTCACGCACACGGCGATAGAAGGTATTAGCCGACAACCTCATTCTCCGCATAAAGTCCCTGCCCGTAATGTTCTTCGACTTCCATTCCCCATAGAGCAGCCCGAACTTCGTCCAGTCAATCACAATGGGTTTTCTGCCTGTGTACTTACCCTGTGTCTTGGAAGCATTCAGGATTATGGTAGTTCCCAAAGGATATACAGGTGCCGCAGCGTACAAGGATTGGTACCATATTGAAACCCTTGTTCAAACATCTCGCGACTTGTAGCATCAAGCAGTGAATCATTTGCTGCATTCAGGTTATTCAACAGCGGTTTAAGGTCATCCGGCAGGGCATCCATTAATTTGATTTGAGCGTCAGAAGCGGCAGAAAGAGCAGCCTGTTCGTCTGAACCTTCCTTAACATCACGCTCACTAATGTTTATATTTCCGTAATATAGTTCTTCAAGAATATTCATTTTCTCAACTCCTTTAACCAATACCGTACCATAGCACTCTATACACAGCAAGTAACATTTCAGACAATATAAAGACAAAAATGTTATCGTGTAGTTTAGGTATAATGGATTTGTATTTCTGGGATATATCGTAATTATAACACATAATTTTTGAAATTGCGATATATCCCACACGATTTATCGCATATTTCTGTAAAATTAATTTACGATAAATCGTAAAGGAGTCGTGTTATGACAACAAAAGAAGCTGTGGCACAGAGAATCATCGACCTCTGTGCCGAAAGAAACATTGCAGTTAATGCCCTTGCAAATATCTCCGGTGTATCACCCTCAACTGTTTACAGTATGCTGAATGCAAAAAGCAAAAATCCCGGTGTAGTATCGATCAAAAAGCTGTGTGACGGGTTGGAAATATCCGTCAGAGAGTTTTTCGACTGCCCGCTATTCGATGAAACCGAGCAGGAAATAAAGTGAAAAAGACGTGTAGGCAGTGAGCGGATCACAGCTTACACGTCTTTTGATTTTTATACCACAGGTTTATTGACAACGCTCAAAACCCGTGTTATCATAGTGGCAAGAAAACAGAGAGGCAACCCCTCCGGAAAGGAAACAAAATGTTCAATCTTCGATTTGTCAAAACCGTAACTGAATATGAGCGTTATGATGTGCTGCGTCATGATGATGACAGCTTTAATAAGGTGCGCTCATATGAGAACGGTAAAATAAAACGGTTGAACATGTACGAATGACCTGAGTTTCAGTGATCCGAAACGTTAACCGCTTGCCTCTCATTATGGGCAAGCGGTATTTTTATGCCTGTTTAGGCGAATCATTAACGTTTCGGAGGTGAAGAAGATGACTCAGATCCCGGTTATCAATATGGTAGCGACCGGTCAAAATATTACGCGCTTACGAAAGCAAGCCGGACTCTCGGTTGCAAATTTACAGCAGATATTCGGTTTTACAACACCGCAGGCGATTTACAAGTGGCAGCGCGGCACGGCATTGCCGACGGTTGACAACTTGGTTATCTTGGCGGCTGTATTCAACACCAATATCAACAATATATTAGTTATTTCATAATTTACCGGAGCTGTCGGATTCTGCTGACAGCTTCGGAGATATACGAGGTCGTTAGTGTAACGGCAGCACGACAGTTTGTGGCACTGTTAGCACGGGTTCGACTCCCGTACTTCCTCCCACCATAAAGTACCGTAGCTCAGCAGGTCAGAGCGTTGGTTTCATAAGCCCAAGGTCATCGGTTCGATTCCGGTCGGTACTACCAAATACGGCTCGGTAGCTCAACAGAGAGGAGCACCTGACTGTCGATCAGGAGGTTGCGGGTTCGAGTCCCGTCCGAGCCGCCATCAATATTACCTAATAAATACGGCTCCTTAGTCAAATGGTTACGACGTCGGATTCTCAATCCGGAGACGCGAGTTCAATTCTCGCAGGAGCTGCCAATACGGCACCTTAGTCTAATGGTCAGGACACCGGACTTTCAATCCGGTAATGCAGAGTTCAAATCTCGCAGGTGTCACCAGAAAATGCTGCGGTGATGGAATAGGCATACATCTGCGTCTCAGGAACGTGGTCTTGAGAGTTCAAATCTCTCCCGCAGTACCATATGGGTAGGTAGAGCGTAGTTGGTATCGCCCCTGACTGTAAATCAGGTTCTTAATGACAGCGTTGGTTCAAGTCCAACCCTGCCCACCACAAAAAATGCGTGCAAGTTGTGTTAGTTCACTGCTTGCACGCATTTGTACGTTTATTGATAAAGTTCTGACAAAAAGAAGTTATTTAGCTTGTCCCATGATTTTTTCTCGCGTTTGGGCAGCGATTGCAAGTACTCTTGTATCTCTTTCATTGAATGCAGAATATAATCAGTAATAGTATCAATTGCCGGAATGGTCTTTATTTCAGGAGATTTGATTTTGATGTTAAGAAGGTAGTCAACGTCAGATTCGATGCTCTTGTCTAAATATGCAGCCCTTAACTCATCAAATAGCATCGGCGGAGGGCATTGCCGCTCCATGATCCACAGGCAGGCAAGCAGCGGTCGAAGCACATAGAAATACTTTTTTGCTTTCACTTCATCCTTGCTTCGAATGTACGCTATATAGTTTGATTTGGCAGTTCCAAGATAATGATATATGCTGTTGGACGGTGTGAAGTATTCTGTAAGTAAGGGGGAAATTCTGTCTGCAAACTCGGTTCTTCGATAGGTGATCGGAGAGGAAAACCACTCAAACAGAGTCGGATTAGATTTGTAGAGCAAGCGAAGGGTTTTGTCCAGATCCCATCCGTTGATATCCAATTCATCGTTGATTGGGAGCTCAATAACATCGCGCGCCTTCTCAAGCTTCAAATAATGTTCCGGTTTTCTGACATAGATGAACCGCACATCATAATCGCTGTCGGGAGATGCAAAGCCCCATGCTCTGCTGCCGGACTCAACAGCATGTAGGATTCTTATGTTTTCCTTCTGCTCAAGCTCTTTTAGCTTTTCTTCAATGATTTTTGTCATAGTAATCACCCTCTTCATACCATGTCCCGATTTCCCGCTTCAATATTTCTTCCGCGTCATAACCTTCAATATCGAGCATTTCCACCTTTACCAAGTGCGTTTCCGGAATGCCGAAAAAGTTCTTTGCAAGGCTCTCGATATAGCCGTAGCTGTAGGTCGGATCATAAGGACCGCCCGCGGTGGTGACGTAGTAAAGTTCCTTCGCCTTGCATAAGCCGACGGGCATTCCGCTTTCGTCATAGGCGGAAACGATGCCGGTGACGTAGATGTTCTCGATATAGGTTTTCAGCGTCGCGGGGAAGGACAAATCCCAATACGGCGCGGCGATGATGATCGTATCAGCGCCTGCAAACTGTTTTGCATAGTCAAACATCTGGTCGCTGTAGTCCCCCTGCTCGATCAGCGCGGTGCGCTTGTTCAAAGTTTCTCTGTCAAGCAGCTTGGGTTTTTCTTCATATAATTTCAGCTCCGTGAAATTCCCACCGAGCTTCTGCAAAACAGCCCGTGCCAGCCTGTCTGTCCTCGATTCCTCGCGAACACAGCAATTGATGTAAAGTGTCATTCCGATACCTCTTTGTATTCGTCTAATAGATCGTTGATTTATTAGCCAGTATTACGTCGAAACAGTACTGTCCGGCTCCAAGAGTTAGATTATTCAGATCTTCAATAAGTTCAGCAGGCGTAGAATACTGATCATAAAGGATATTCGATTCAATTGCCTCTTGTGTTTCTTTAGGAGCGTTAGTTACTGAGTATGCAAGATTATTGACATCATTCAAAGTATTACGAAAAATTTGATCCCGATTTTTTGAAGAATGCAAAAAAGACTTGACAAATAAGCAAAAATGTGCGGCTGCAACTGTTCGCTAAATGAACAGTTGCAGCCCTTGTAGTTCCGGTACCCCAACTCGGCAGTTTCATCTACAGCGGCATGGAAGAAGAATTTGACCGTATATCGTACGCTGTCAGCGCCAACTCCAAACTGATTATTTTATCGGACAAATCGCGAACAGTTGCACCATTTGGGTGAATGGTTTTTTTTTGAGAAAAAGACAAAATACCTATTGACATATAATACTATGTGTGATATAGTATAATATGAAAGGTGGTATTGCCTTTGGATATGCAATTGAAGCGCGGTTTGTTCGAGATTTGTGTCTTAGCGGCAATCAGGGACGAGGACTCCTATGGATATCGAATCATCAAAACGATAAAGCCTTATATTGATATATCGGAATCCACATTATATCCGATATTGCGCAGACTGGAGGCAGCGGGATTCATTTCAGTCCGTTCCTCGGAACACAACGGAAGACTTAGAAAGTACTATCACATTAATCAGGCAGGAAAAGAGCGGCTTTGCGCTTTCTCTGAGGAGTGGCGCGAAATCAGCGCGATCTATCAATTTGTCACAAGGGAGGAATCCGAAAATGAGTAAAACCGAATTTATGAACGACCTATCACAAAAGCTCGACAAGCTGACGCAGGCGGATCGTGAGGAATATATGTCTTTCTTCTCGGAATTGATCGACGATAAAATCGAGGAAGGATATGCGGAAATGTCGGCGTTGGAATCACTGGGAGATGCGGAAGAGCTTGCACAGACCATTTTGACCTCGGTTCCCGTTACCCTGAATCCTAAAACCGAATATATTGAGAATCACACCGTCATCGACTGTACCAACCGCTACCGTGACGGAGAGAACCTGTTTCGCTTTACCATTAAAACTCCGCGCGATACAGATCTGCACGATGTGATTATCGAAATTACGCGCGATTACCGCGGAACTGTGCTGTTTTGCACAAATCTTAAATATTTTGGCGAATCCGAGCCTCAACAGACGAGCCTTGTATTTGAACGCACCGATGGCGTTTCTGATTACTATGAGTGTGTGACTAAGAGCTATGATAAGGCGGGGATCGGTATCAGGCTTTATCTCACTACGGAAAACGGTGATTTCATGGCAACCGATATCTCCAACAAAAGTACGGTAAAAGGCAACGGCTACTGGCTAAGTGCATGACTTTTAAACAAGACATGCACGGTGCAGACTACAGGCAGGTCGCGACGATATTGATAACCAGAATTTGAGTCTTCTCTTTCACATCCGAAATGTTAATAATTTGCCAAAACAGGCACAAAAATACCGCTTGCCCATAACGAGAGGCAAGTGGTTAACATTTCGGATCACTGAAACTCAGGTCATTCGGACGTGTTCAACCGTTTTGTTTTACCGTTCTCATATGAGCGCACTATAATAGAGCTGCTGTGTTCACGCAGCACATAATAACGCTCATATCCTTCGTAATGGTCTTTGAAATTTTTTAAGATGTTCATAAGAACATTTTACCACGTTTTGGCAAACAATCCCCCCTCAAGATTGATGGGGCAGGGGTTGTTGATTTGCAAACGGCGCTTTTTTAAATTGTCTGCCGGGGCGTTTGTGCAAATCCTCTAAAAACTTTCTTTAAAATTTTACGCTACCCCTCGTCCAAACTGGTGATGACAGAAAGCCGGTTTCCCTGTATAATAAAATTGTGTACTTATATCTTGCTTTTATTGTATAAGGGGAGGAGTCTTTATGAAAAAATCATCAGCTTGATGTTATCAGCCCTTTTACCACAGAGGAGATTGCATTTAAGAATCATGATGAAGCCGAGAGGCGTAATATTGAATGCGGATATACAGAAATATGCATGGACGCCGGTGATGAGGCTTTCAAAAGCCGGCAGGTGGACGAATACAACGACTATGCTGATGCAAACGAGAGTATCACGGACAAGCAACCGGATGAGCTGCCCAATCTTAATCAAATTATTTTGGTTTACTGCTGCAGCGGACGCAGAAGCAAAGAGGCTTCGCAAAAGCTCGCGGATATAGGATATACCAATGTATATGAGTTCGGCGGCATAAATACATGGACGGGTGAGATTGTAAAATAATGATCAATACGATGCCACAATCCCTATATGCTAATGGAATAAGAATTAAATCGACCGCATAAGTTCTCAAACCGACCGCATATACCCGCAAATCGACCGCATAAGCTCTTAAATCGACCGCATATACCCAAAAATGAAAATGCCCTGTTTGCCAAGAAGCGTGATTTCTCGGAAAACAGGGCATTTTAGTGTTTGATTATACCGGGGCAGACTATGCTAACCCTCAAAAAACCGCATAAATACTAAGGTGAGCAACCTTAATACATTGTATCAAAATTGCTCACCTAAGATGCAAAAGGGCGTCGCCTTTGTATTTTTCGTTGGAAAGTATACGCTTGACCGTGGTGGCGTTCCATTTCGGCTTGCGGGAGGGACTGAGGTCGCCGTCCGACTCAAGCTGGCGGCTGATGCCGTAGGGCGTCATGCCCTCAAGGAAAAGGCGGGAGATTTTCTTTATCGTTTCCGCCTCCGCAGGGTTTACCACCATCCTGCCGTCAGGGCCTTTGTCGTAGCCGAGGAAGCGTGTTCTTTTCGGCAAATGAAGAACGATTCAAAACCGCTGTACCGATATAAAACCTTTCTGTGTTCATCTTTACGCGGTTGATATAGGTTGCCAAAGCCGCCGTGAACAGCATAAAGGCAGATATACCTTTAGCGTTGATATAGTCAGTGATTTTTCGTGCTGATTCTTTTTCTATCACAAAGGTTTTGCGATTGGATTGAAAGGAATCGCTCTGCTTATCCGACAGGCATGTGACTTCATCACATTTTTTGAACTGCTGTAATAAGAAAGCTCTGTCTTTATCATATGGATATATCAAATCTCCCGATAACCCTATCCGTCATGAACAGGAGTTGTCCGCAACATTGAGAGAACAACAGAAAATAATACTTGAAAAAATCAAAGACAACCACACAAAGTTAATGAGCCTCGGCGAACGCGACGCGTTTTGCCGAGGTTTTTCGTTGGCTGTCAGGCTGATGATTGATTCTATGAGCGACAAAACTTAACGCGAAAATTTCGCCCTGTGTCGCGCAAACAAAAAATGCGCAGTCATACCCGACCTCGACGAACAAAGCCCACACAGGCGATTTGTGGGCGATTGTAAGCGCTATTTCAGAGGACAACGAAAGTGCAGCGGATTAGCTCTGCTGCACTTTCGGTTATATCAGTTATATCAAATTTTCATGGAGCGTATGAACCTCGCTGAAATTGGTGTTTGCTTTCCAATCGTCTTTCTTTTCTGTCGGTAGGCTGCACCACGCCTGCAATGCTCCTTTTGCGCGGTCAATATCAGGCGTTTCCGATTCAAACATATATCCGTGCGCAACTGTTGTCAAAACTCTGTGAAGCCCGATTTGCTTTATCATCATATCAAAGGTAAACCGCCCGAGAAATGACATGTCACGTTTGCCGTGTGCGCAATACTCCGGGAACTGCATATAAGATTTGAATTCATCAATTTCATAGCAATAAACCTTCTTAATAAATCACCCGAACCCATATATATAGGTTCGGGAAAATGGTGCGCCCGACAGGAATTGAACCTGCACCCCGAAGGACCGGGACCTAAACCCGGCGCGTCTGCCAGTTCCGCCACGGGCGCATTTTTATATTTTAACAGCATTTCGCTGTGAAAATCAAATTATTTAATTGTTACACCGAGGTAGCGTTACCTAATAGTTCATATCTATTTACAATGCAGAAAAGTCCTTGTTGAAATTTAAGAAAACTGATTGACAATTCCTCAATAAGGAATTATAATGATAGTGTGGTAAAAGATAAACGGGCATAACGCCTGATAAAGACAAAAAGATGATCTCGGATTATCCGTCCGGGATGGGTCTTTTTGTCTTTTTTATTTTGCGGAAATGAGAGGTAATGACTATGAAAATCAGAAAAACTATCCTTGGTACGTCGGCTGCTGTGGTCGCTTTGTGTGCCGCCGGAGCGGCTTGTTTATCGGTTCAGGCTGTTGAAAATAGAGAAGAACACCGTTATTCTATCAAAGATGTGACGGTGCTGCAGCTTTACTGCGCCGAGCAGTGTGAGATTCCCGATGATTCGGAGCTGTTCAACTACTTAAACGTCAACCGTGATAACAGCTTGGATATGACAGACGCATTGCTGATTCAACTGAAAATATCGGATATTTTCGATTTCAATAACGTTTACGGTAAACAGCGGTGAGGAAAAGATGAAGAAGAAAAAACGTATTATCAAGTGGATTGCATTAGGTGTTGTTTTGACAGGGATAGTGGCTTTGGTAGTTGTTGCAGGGATGTATTCTTACCACCACGCGCAGACAGAGGATATCATCAGCAATTTCAAGCAAACCGTTGAGCAACTGCAAGAGGATGACGGGGAACAGGAAGACCGCTCCGCTGGTAAACAGACGGGGCAGGAAGGGCAACAACAGGACGGTAACAGCGTTCCCGGCGATAACAATCGCGGGAATTATGATTGGTCGGACGGAGATTATTCCGGCAGATTAAACTATCAGATAGACAAGGAAGCGTTGAGAAGAGACAGTCTGCAATATAATGAGTCACTCAAGCAAAACCAAAATTTGCTGTTGAAGGGAACAAATTATACTTATGCGGCGCTGGATTTGACGAAGTACGGCATATACGATAATATTTACGGCTATGTTTCCGCGCCGTCCATCGGTTTGGAGCTGCCGATCTATCTCGGTGCGAACGACACGACAATGAGCTTGGGCGCGGGACACTTATGCTTTACCTCGCTCCCAACGGGCGGAGAGGACACCAATGTGGTGCTTGCGGGGCATACGGGGTATATCGGCAGATGGCTGTTTGACAGCGTGGTAAATCTCAACGCGGGTGACACTGTTGAAGTGAGTACCTACTTCGGCAGTTTGAAATATAAGGTGACAAAGGTGATGGACAAATCTCCAAAGGATGGTGACATCATGTTTATCGAAAAGGGCAAGGACAAGCTCACGCTGGTCACCTGTATTCAAGGCGGAGCCGCCAGACGTGTTGTTGTATGCGAAAGATAAATTTGCTGTTCAATCATTCACAAAACCTCTTGACAAACCCAAGAAAATGAATTATAATAGTAAAATAGGATATTTTATATATCATTTCGTTTTTTAGTATTTGTTTTTTTAGAGGAATCAAAAAGAATGTGCCTTAGAGAAGGTGCGCCTTTTGATTCCTCTTTTGTTTTATCAACTTCAAGAGGGGAGAATGACCATGACAGTGAGAGAATTATTAGTTTCAAAGCAGATTTCCATGAGAAATGTGGATTTTATCGCCATCGTATCAGACGACGGCGTTGTGCTGAACTCTGCGGATCAGCAGTCGGTATGGTTCGGAATGCACCAACTGAGCGAGGAGTATATGGATAAAGAGGTTGCGGCTTTTTCGGTGAAGGAATGTGACGAGGTGTTTTCCAGATGGGAGAGCGGTCCGTTGAAAAACCATACCTTTGAGGATGTACTCATAGCGTCCGAAAACGGCAATCAACTCTTTTCATCAATGAGCCTCGGCGACGTTGTGCTGTATCTCGTTTTGAATGAATCTTCAGACGGAGAGCGTGCGGATATTCCAATGGCAGTAAACAGTATAGCATTATGATGTAAGACAGGAGAAGAAAATGAAAGTTTTATCGTTCTTTGGGATAAAGGGCGGAATCGCCAAGACCGTGAGTTCCCTCGCTTTCGCGCAAATTCTGCACAACGATTACAGTATGCGTGTGTTACTGATCGACATTGACAAACAGGCAAGCTCATCAAAAACACTTGGCTGCTATACGCCAGACGGTTTAACCTCGGCAGATTTGCTGACGGCAAAGGACGTTATTATCGAAAAGGTGATTCGTCACAGTGAGTACGGTCTCGACGTGATTCCCGCCAATTTTGAGCTGATTCGCGCCAATAAGGAAGTACTGCTTGATACGCTTCATCCCCAGCAGTTGAGATTCAAGAGGCAGTTAGAGCCGATTCGCGACAAATATGATTACTGCATCATCGACTATCCGATCGACGATAATATGGCGGTCGTCAATGCGCTTGTGGTGACGGACGACGTATTGGTTCCTATCAAAATGGACAGATACGCGCTCGACGGCATGGAATATGTGATCGATACGATTGAGAATATAGAGGGATTCAATCCAAATATTCAGCTAAGGGGCTGCTTCGCGACGATGTATGTGCGCTCCAATTTATATAAGGAAGGTATGAACGCGCTGTCAGATTCGCTGGGACTGAAATTTCTGAAAACACCTATCAGGCAGACTGTTAAGGTGGGAGAGAGTACGTTTGAGAAGCCGTTGATGAGCTACGCGCCTAATTGCAGTGCTGCCGAGGACTATAAGAAGCTCGTTGCCGAGTACCTGAGTTTGGAGTAGGAGGAAGATTTGTGGCGTTCAAAATCAATTCCATATTCAATTCAACGACCTTATCAATGGCAAATGACAGTCATAAGGTCATCTATGTGAATCGGCAGAGTATTTCTGAAAATCCTCATAACAAAGAGATTTACAGCACGGAAAACATTGAATTGCTTTCCTATGGCATTGAGGACAAAGGTTTGTTGGAGCCGATCATTGTCAGCGTTCTGGAAAAAGGCAGCAGCCCTGAAAACACAAAATATCAGATCATTTCGGGGCACCGCAGAATGAAAGCGATTGCCCGTATCGTCGAACGGAAAAGCCCGAAGGCGGATCAATTTGACTATATCCCGTGCATTGTTCGCAGTATCTCAAAATCCGTCGAGCAGGACGGTCTGACGGAGTATGAGGAGCTGATCGACGGCAATCTCTTTAACCGTGATAAATCAGAAGCTGAACGGGCGAAAGAGCTGGAGTTAAAGAAAAAGATACTCGAGACTCGCAGAAAAAAGGGCGAGCGGATTACCGGGAAATTGTTAGAGCTTATCGCAGAGGATATGAAAATCAGCGTGCATCAAGCTAAAAAGCTCGATTCCATTAACCGAAACGCTTCCGAATCCGTGAAAACAGCGTTTGAACAGGGGTCGCTCAGTACTGACGCGGCGTATGAGTTTTCACGCACGGATAAGGCAACGCAGGACGAAGCGCTGCGCCAACTTGCCGATGAGCCGTCGAAAACAGCAAAAGCGGTTCGCACGGCAATCCGGCAGGAGCAGAATGAAAAACCAAAGCCGCCTAAAGAAACCAAGACACCAAAACCGACAGAGAGTGTTCCAAATAATTGTGAAGTGAGCGCTTATCTATCCAGAATAATAGCAAAACTGGAAAAGATAACGCTGACTAACGAGCAAGCCCATGAAATGAACAGGAGATTATCCGCCATTGAAGATTACCTCGACCAAATAAAAACCGTTTGACTTGTGTGTTCGCAGTTGGTATAATGGAAAATGAAGGACGGTGAGGCTGATGGCTTTGGTAAGGGTAAAGCGGTTTTTTATGAGCAATGAGGATATTGCCGAGGAAAAGCGCGGCAGTATGTACGCCTTATATATGACGGAGGTTTATGCCGGAAAAGCATCAAAGCCTCAGATGATCAAGGGCGTCGGCTATGCTGAGGAAGCGGATTTGCTCGCTTTTTGTGAGCGGCACGCGCCTGTCGATGAACGGCTTGTCAAGCTGTCGGCGTTTCACAAACAGCATCCGCAGATTACGGAGGGTACGCTTTGGCGCTACGCCAAAAGCGGCAAGCTGAAAACCGCCCAAAAGATCAACGGAAGATGGTATATCGACCTGGACGAAGCCGAGCGGTTTGCCCGTCAGCTTGAAAACAGGGGAGAGCAGAAGTCTCTGAAATCCGGATTCAAGCAGCAGGGATATATCAGCGCGCAGGAGTACGCCGCGAACCACCAAATAGATTACCAGCAGTTTCTGCGGCAGCTCAAAGAGGGTCTGTTCCCGTTTGAAAAAGCGGACGATGTGTATCTGATCGCGAAGAACACGCCGTTTGTCCGCTATATTTCGCTGAACAATTACGCAAAGGAACACGATATCCCGTATAAAAAGGTAAAGCGCGCGGCGGATAATGAAATGCTGAAAACAGCGGTCAAGGCAAACAACGGCAGATGGTATATCGACGCCGAAGAAGAGCCTGATTTTTGATATAGCAGTTTGTAACTGTTAGTTTAAAAGAAGAGTAATAACGCGCCGTTGATGAAACGTCAAGAATAGATGAACGTTTTCCAAAGGCGCAGAAAGCACCCACGGGTGCATGGACGCATAACGAAATTGAGAGGGAGTTTTCCCTCTGTTCGTTGTGCGTCCTTTTTGTTTTTACGAGGTGAGGAGAGAATGAAAAATACGGTATTGAATCAAAAACAGCGCGATTTGGTGAATGAATACTACGAATTCAGCAAAACGGTAGTGGCTTCCAGCTTTCATTTTTCGGACGGCAAAGAAATTTCCACCGGCTATAGCTTAGAGGACGCTTATCAGGAAGGCGCGGTTGCTCTTTGTACAGCGGCACTGCACTTCAATGCGGATAAAGGTGTTTCATTTAAGACCTATGCCGCAGCTGCTATCCGCAATTATCTGAAAAAGGTGATGTTTACAAAGAAAATTGCGGAATATCCATTGGAGAGCATTGATGATTCGCCGATGTTTTCCTATGAGATGGAGAGCAGTGTTGAATACTGCGAAATGGTAGATTTCATCCGACACAGTTCAAACGCCAAGGATAAAGGACGCTCTCTGTCATATCGGATTCTGACAGACAAGGTTTTCCGTCATCAGCCCATGACTGTAATCGCGGGCAGATATCATCTGAAAAAATCCGCAGCATACAGACGACTGAACGAAGCTCGCGGAGATTTTTACCGTTCATATCTTATGAACAGGGAACAAGCTTTGTCGGCATAAAAATATAATTATAAAACACGAAGATTAACGATTGAATTGGTATACTTGCCAATCTAAAATATATGTGCTATAATGCTTTCATCAAACGGCGGAGGTGAAGGCTTTGGTACTCAAGGAATCAGGCGAAATGTATCTGGAAACGATTTATGTTCTCAGGAAGGATAAGGGATTTGTCCGAGCTATAGATGTTGGTGCGGAGCTTGGTTATTCAAAGCCGAGTGTCAGCCGCGCAATGGGAATCCTTCGTGACGGCGGATATATTAAGGTCGCGCAGGACGGCGGTATTACGCTGACGGAAGCGGGTTTGGAGGTCGCCGAACGCACCTATGAACGCCATACCGTTTTAAGCGAGCTGTTTATGAAGCTCGGTGTTGACGAGGAAACGGCGACAAACGACGCCTGCAAGATTGAGCATGTTATAAGCTCCACCACTTTTGCAGCTTTGAAAAAGCATTTGAACGAAGCTTTAAAGTGAATATATCAGTCGATGGGAGAAAAGCCTGTCGGCTGATTTTTTTCAAAAATCTCTTGACAAGAATAAGTAGATATGATATATTATATTCGCTCGGTTAGCAATAGGTAACTGAAAATCGAAGCGGCATCCATAAGGCGGATGTTTGTTTTTTGAACATCGGTTAGCCAGTGCTAACTATAGACGAAACCACGGAGGAATAAACAGATGTCGGAAGATTTGATCATCAAGCATTGTTCTCCCACTCTCGCGGGGCTGAAAACCGCCAATCTCTTTACTTGTGTTTATGCGCAGAAACAAGATGTGGAGCGTTACACGCAGGAGTTTAACCGGCGTTTCAGTCATAAGGGAGTGAAAATGCAGCCATTGGGATACGGCAAGAAACGCGCCTTGATCTATGTATTTCGCCCGACACAGCTTGAAAAGGATTTGTCCGATCCACAGGCACGATCCATTTTAGCGTCAATGGGATACAAAAGCTTTGACAGTAAGTCTTGTCTGAACAGACTGAAAAGCAGAGTCAAAAAGTGTCCCGAATTTCCGCACGAAATCGGACTGTTTCTCGGCTACCCTCCCGAGGACGTTCGCGGCTTCATTCTTCATAAGGGAAACTGCTGTAAATGCTGCGGTTGTTGGAAGGTTTACGGTAATGAAGAAAAAGCCCTGCGCGCGTTTGCCAAGTATAAAAAATGCTCCGACATCTATTATTCCAAATGGCTGCAAGGCACGCCGATCAATAAATTAGTAGTTAGAAAAGCAGCGTGACGCTGCATCCAAGCACGCCTTTGGAACAGTCTGTTAGACGGAAACAACAGCAACGGCGTGGTCTAAACGAGTTTTTATTTCAACAGCAGAAAGGATAGATTTATTATGAGTAAAGTAGCAATCGTATTTTGGAGCGCAACAGGCAATACCGAAGCAATGGCGGACGCCGTTAAAGCGGGCGCGCAGGAAGCCGGCGCTGAGGTCAGCGTTTTCAACGCTTCGGATTTCTCCGCCGATATGGTCGCGGATTTTGACGCGATCGCGTTCGGCTGTCCCGCAATGGGCGACGAGGTTTTGGAGGAGGATGAATTCCAGCCGATGTTCGACGCGGTTCTGCCCTCGCTTTCCGGCAAGAAGATAGCTCTTTTCGGCTCTTACGGCTGGGGCGACGGTCAGTGGATGCGCGACTGGCAGGAATCCTGCCAAAACGCGGGCGTATCTCTTGCCTGCGAGTGCGTGATCGCAAATGACGCTCCCGATGATGAAGCCGTTGTCGCTTGCAAGAATCTCGGCGCGGCGTTGGTTTAATTTTGCTAATCCCTATTTGTCAATACCAATTTCATAATTCTGCACCTGCGCTCGCTGAAAAGCGGGCGCTTCTGCTTGACAAAAGATGATAGAAAAGATATAATATATTTGGAAAATCAATGGGTTGATTTTTATTTTTTGTAACACAGTTAGCTCATGCTAACTTATGCAATAAGGGGTGGTTATCATAAAACATCATAAATTCTGGGCATTCGCAGCAGTTGTATGTATGGCGATGACATTCATCACCGGTTACAAGCACAAATAGTTAGGAGGACATAACGATGACAACAATAGGAAAAGGCGCATTATTATTTTTGGGAGGCGTTCTGTTCGGCACGGCGGGAATCAAAGTGCTTTCAAGCAAGGACGCAAAAAAGGCTTATACACACTGCACAGCGGCAGTGCTTCGGGCGAAAGACAGCGTGATGAAAACCGTGACAACGGTTCAGGAAAACGCCGAGGATATCTATGCCGAAGCAAAGCAAATCAACCTTGACCGTGAGGAAAACGAAAAGCCCGTCGAGCTTGAATTAGAACCAGACGAGCCGGTTGAAACCGCAAATGATAATGAAGTTTAAAATTCTTCACGAAATACGCGGACGGCTGCGGATACATATTCTGACACAATACAGTCAGGACGATTTTGATCGCTTGTATTGCGCGCTGAACGCCAATCGAGTTATCAAACGCTGCAAGGTCTATCCTGCCACAAACGATTTGATGATCGAGTATATGTGCGGCAGAAAAGAAGCGCTTGCGCTGCTCTGCCAGACGAATCCGAATACCGTGACCGTCCCTGAGCACGCCCTGACTTCGGTTGCGGCGGCAAGGGAGCTGAAACGTCAATATATCAGTCGCTTGGTCGGGAAAGTCGCCGCAAGGTATTTCAGACGTTGGTTTATCCCTAAATATATCCGTATTGCGATCCTTGCGGTAAAAGCCGCGCGGTACATTTGGAAGGCTCTGAAATGCCTGTTAAAAGGCAAGTTAGAGGTCTCTGTATTGGACGCGACCGCAATCACGGTATCACTGATCAGACGTGATTTCAAAACCGCCGGTTCCGTTATGTTCCTGCTTGAAATCGGCGAAATATTGGAGGATTGGACGCACAAAAAATCTATCAGTGATTTGGCAGGCAGTATGTCGCTGAACGTCGGCAAGGTATGGCTGAAAACAGAAGGACAGCCCGTTTTAGTGAAGTCGTCCGAGATACGCCCGAATGACGAGATCATCGTCGGTACGGGAAGTATGATCCCATTCGACGGAATTGTCAGTGACGGCGAAGCATTGGTGAATCAGGCTATCGTAAAATTTGAAGATGTCACAAGAATATACACAAGCGTCGAGCACGAACTGAAGGCGCTCGACAAGGTAAGCTTCACGCTCGATGAGGGCAAGTTTGTGGTCATCCTCGGCCCCTCGGGAGCGGGTAAAAGCACGTTGCTGAATCTGCTGGGCGGTCTTGACAGCCCAAACGAGGGCACGATCACCGTAAACGGCAGGGATATTTCCACTCTCAGTGATAACGAGCTCGCCGATTACCGCGCGGCAACGGTAGGATTTGTATTTCAGTTTTACAATCTGATCCCCACGCTGACGGTTTACGAGAACGTGCAGCTTGTATCACAAATCGCGCCCGACGCGCTTGACGCGAAGAAGATGATAGGGGAGGTAGGACTGACAGATCATCTGCACAACTTCCCGGTCGAGCTTTCCGGCGGCGAGCAGCAGCGCGTTTCAATCGCCAGAGCCTTGGCGAAGAATCCGCAGATTTTGCTTTGCGACGAGCCGACAGGCGCGCTCGATTCAGAAACGGGCGTAATGGTTCTAAAGCTCCTGCTGAGTATGGCGAAAAATTACGGCAAGACCATTGTAATCGTCACCCATAACCAGAGTATCGCTAAGATGGCGGATGTGGTTATCCGCGTCAAGAACGGCAAAATTCGCTCAATCTCCGAGCAGGACAATCCAATGAGCGCGGATGAGGTGGAATGGTAATGCTGACACGAAAACTATTCCGAACCGCGTGGAGCTACAAGGCGCAGTTTATCTCGATGATTTTGATGATCACGCTCGGCATGGGTATGTTCCTCGGCTTCAATATGGAGTGGAAAACGATCGAGGTTGACACTTTTAAATTCTTTGAGGAAACCAATTACGCAGACTACCGCCTGTATTCAGAGAAGGGTTTTACGGCGGATGATTTAGACAAGATTGAAGGGATTGAAGGCGTTGACGCGGCAACGCACTATTTGTCCGTCAATCTCGACATTAGAGGTGAGAAAAACAAAAGCCTTGCGCTGGACGTGAGCGAGAACTACACGGTTTCTACCTTCACGGTCATGGAGGGCGAGGCTTACGACGAGAACGGCGACGGCTTCTCGCTGAGCGACAAATTCGCCGCCGCGAATGATTACAAAATCGGCGACAGCTTAACGCTTGAATTTCAGGGAACGGAGATCAGCGGAAAAATCGTCGGCTTGATAAAGGCGGGCGAGCATATGATCTGCGTTGCCGACAAAAACCAGATGATGCCCAACTACAATACCTTCGGCTTTGCCTATATTTCCCCGAAAAAGCTGAGAAGCGTTGTTGAGGAAAAGGCAAAAAGCAGCACAAAGGAAGAGCTTAAGCAATCCGGCGTTCCGGCGGAGATGATCGACGACAGTATCAACGAATTATTTAAAACAGACGATACTGTCAACAAGGCTCTAAATCAGGTTTATGCGCAGGTCAATCTTATTTCTAAATTAGAAAAATCAGACTTGGAAGAAAAGGTAAAGGACGCGCTCGGCAGAACGATCATGGT
>Ga0256407_10000847_pt1 | contig 69042 bp, 67 predicted proteins | sample RumenRJG_04DNA_FD_193489 | JGI IMG/M metagenome (GOLD analysis project Ga0256407, IMG submission 193489) | Bovine rumen microbial communities from Lethbridge, Alberta, Canada - RJG_04 | ecosystem: Host-associated > Mammals > Digestive system > Stomach > Rumen | place: Canada: Alberta... | reverse complement strand
CGTAAAATACTGTAGTTCCAACAAATCAATAGCTTATGAAAAAAAATATTTTCACCAAGGGGTAAGTGCGCCCTTTTTTAGGAGAAAAATATTTTTTATTTAGTTATTGACATTTATTAGCTGGACTCTCGTTATCGTTGTTCATGGACTAATTATCCAAGATTTAGAAGCCCTACTCCGTATACCCAAGAGGTAGGAAATAGCTGCTCTACTCAAAATTTTCCACGATATTGGAATTCATCATTTATAGCAAACTTACATTCTGTTATGATTTACATATACAAGGACTTTAGGAAAAGCACTGGGGGAATAAAGCATTGAAGTGTAAATTATCAATTCAGGAAAAACTAAAAGATTTGAGAATAGAAAAAGGTGTCACGTTTTTGCAAATACAACGAAGGAGTCGGCTGAGTTTTTTAGGAATTAGAGGTTTTTATTGTTGAAACCTAACTGAGACTGTGATATTATTAACAAGATTTTAAATATTTTTACAATAAGGAGTTCGAAATGTTAACATACGAGAAAGTATTTAATCTGGACACAGATAAGAAAAGAAAATTGGTAAATACTGCTTTGGCAAACGGAATCGGAAGCACTTATCTTGAAGCATTCATGAGTGAAGCAAAAAGCACTTCCACAATTAAATTTTCTAAGCTTAAAGCTGTGATCACCAATAACTATTATTGCTATTACGGGAGTTTTAAAAAGGCCATCTGCATAGTACCCATTGCCGACATAGTAAATGTATACTCCAGCAACATGTTTTTTAACAAATATGATTACGAACAAAAAGGCATAGTTGTTGAAACCAGAGAAGGAACAAAACTCTACACCGCCAGGGTAAGCAGAAATTACAAAAAAGATGACTATAATGAAGTGCTTAATATATTGATCAAACGCTGCTTATTTAACGAAGGAAATTTGATTGCATAGGAGGATCGGTTAAATGATAATCATATACGGAACCAGAACAAAACTTAAAATAGATAAAAACATAGGAGTAAGAAAGTGTGAAAACTGCCACCATACGGTTGAGCAGGCTCTCGCAAGAGAAAAGCTGTCCTTTACACTGTTTTATATTCCTTTCCTGATCTTGACAAAGAGGAGAATGATCCTCTGCCCTTGCTGTGGAGAGGCAAAATCCATGAGCTATAAGGAATACAAACAGATGAAAGAATCTCTTGGTGATAATTGACCACTTACATTTAAGATTCAGATACCGGTAAACAGTATTTTCATAGAATCGAGTATGAGGGAGATTTTAATAATCTCCCGACCTCTCACACCACCGTGCGTACGGTTCCGTACACGGCGGTTCAATCAACTTAACAAGTAACACACCTTTCGGTATAGTAATCTAACATTGAGACTAATTCAAATGAGGTTAGACTCTTTGTATTTATAGCCTTTTGTACCCATCCATTGTGAGCGAGTCTTGCATATCTGTCTCCACAATAAGCGATTTTATACGCTGCCCCATCTTGGTACGTCTAGCTTCATCAAATTCTTAGCTCTATTTATAATATATCATAGTTAGATTGGGGTTCAATAGGGGGAGGCTATGTGGTTTTTATTAAAACACTCACGATAAATAAAAAAGCATCAACGCTACTTTTTATAATAACGTTGATGCTTCTAACTAATGTTTATCCTTTTTTACTTCCATTATCATATAAATATCCCTAATTCCATTCTGGACAAAAAAAATCAGAGCAAACATCATATCGCTACAATGCCGCTCTGCAAAAGATTTCTTCTTTTTCTATGTGTCTTTTATTATAATTCCTTTGAATCCAATTGTCAATAACTTTCGACAAAAAATTAAAACTTGTTGCAATCAAATCATTACTATCATAATAATTTGATTCTCTATTTATTCTTTCTTTTAATTCAAGCAATTTATCGCACTCTTTATTTTTTATTCCATTACTTGTAACCAACTTTTCATGAACATATAAAAGAGTAACAATTTGCTGCAATCTAGCATTTGTCATCTTATTTTTTTTAAATTTTTTATTTAATCCATCCATAGATGTCAACCACTTAACAACTTTTGTATTTGTTTTATGCTTACAAGTATTAGTTTTTAAATCATTAATAATACAATTATTATGCGCCGCTGCATTCCTAATTTCTTTACATGTTTTAAACATAAAGAAATTATCTTTCATTTGCTTATCATTAAACTTTTCAGCACAAAACTTATATAAATATATCAAGCTTCCAAATGTTATAAGTTCAACAAATACCCATATTGGATAATCATCTTCGTATGCCTTTAATAAATCACCACAATAGACATTTTCTTTATTTCTTTTTAATTCTGCCCTCAATTTATTTTTTTGTTTTTCTTCCAAATAGTTAAAATATTCTTTTACAATTGAATAGCCATCCTCATTGTATTCACTTACTTTTTTTATTAAATCCATTCTTATATAATGTTCTATATCTAATGCCATATGCAAAATATGATATCTAATCCTCATATCAATTATTGCTAAATCAACCAAATAAGCAAACTCTAAGTGAATATATTGACCAACTTGAACTCCACCTGGATGTTTCTTATAATTCTTTCTATATGATGTCACCTTAAAATAATTATTATTGTTACTCAAATATTTTTTTGCTTCGACCTCACTCATTATATTAAATTTTATGCCCTTACTTTTTAATAATTCAATTTGTTCATCTATAGAAATCATAGGTTTTCTTGATAGCACTTTTTTCTTTATTGTATCTTCTATATGTCCTTCTAACACAGTCTTTAATATCTCCCATACAATTATTTTATAATTTTACTAAATTATAAAATTTAAAACATTATAAAATAAAACTATACATAATATAAAATTCGAGAAAAATAATCCATTTTCTCTGCAATTTATCCGTTATGATTATTATAGCATTAAATGAACAAATTGTAACCCATGGCTTTAAGTTTATTTACAAAGGCTTCCATGTCGCCATAGCGTCTCTTTGTCATTATAGCGTGAATCACAAAAGTTCCGCCTTTTTTCAGAGTTCTAAGGCTCTCGAGAACAAGTTCTTGCTTACTAACGCCAACGATATTATGGTAGACGTAATTGATAACGATAGCATCAAAGCGCTCATCCTCATAAGGCAATTCCACTGCGTTGCCTTCAATAATTTGCTTTGACATCTGCCTTTTGCCGTCATATGAAAATGCTCTATAAAGCAACACTGACCAACAGCTAGCGAGCAACATAACCAAAGTCACTATAACGAAAAGGATCGTCAGTTCCTTCATTTTCTTAACATAGCCTGCATAGATTAAATATACCGAAATTAGGCTTGCCGCAAAGCCAGAATAAATAAAATTTTTGGGCATTCAATTCTCATAATTAGCTTTCATAAACTTATCCCCTAAGAAAAGTTTTGATGTATGGCGGATCATCCTATCCGCTTTTTTTATGAATTTATCTGTTAAGTTTATTATAACATTAACTATGGAAAATCATACTTTAATTTTTGACAAAGTTTCTTAAACGAACTTTAAAAATACAATATCAAACCACTCCATTCTTCTTAGCCTTCTTCAAATATCTTTTTTAATTCCTCTTGAGCTTTTTCAATTTTTTCCTGCAATTCCTTTATTTCATTTTGTTTTGCCTGGTATGATGTTGCAATTTTTTCTTGTTTTTCGATTGGTGGTAATGGAACAATCATTTTTTTCAAGGCTGACACTGATATAGTTGGAATCACTGCGCCTACTACGATTGAGTTCAATGTTGCTTCTCCAATTTCACTTTCAAAAAAAGCCTTTAAAAAATATGGATTCACCTGTTTTTCATCAAGTTCTATAATAAACAAATTGCCATTTGCTAAAATCTTTTTTTCATCTTCTATTTCTGCAACTGCCACCTTAAAAGGCGATCCGTTTTTTGAAATCAATAAGTTTTTATTTCCAATACAATATTTATCAAGCTTTGGATTGATTTCCTTAAGGTATGGTAAGTCCTTTGAAATCATTCCATTTTGAATATTTGCAATCATAAGATACTGCGCATTTGTTGGATTTTTTGAAACCATCTCATCTAAGTCTTTGGCTTTTAACGATGCACCTCGTGTAACTCGTTTTATTACTTTACCAAATTCTACGCCGTTTTTTACTTCAACCTTTTTAACAAGATATCTTGTTGGATCGAGGACATAATCATTTTTTTCTATCTCGGCAATATCAACTGTTCTGGCTTCTTCCCCTTCTTCTTTTAGCAATTTAGCGATATATTCCACGTCTTTTACTGTAAAAGTATTCTGTCTTCTTCCTTTTTTACACTGCTCTATTGCATTAATCATTCTAATTTTTTCGTTGTCATGACTTAATACAAGCATTGTAGTTGGGATACTTGTTGATTCAAATAAATTAGATGGTAAGGCTATAACTGCTTCGACATATCCACCTTTTACAAAGTACTCACGAGTTTTTTCGTCAATGCTATTTAATGTACTTCCGTTTGTCATAATTGCTACTGCTTTTCCATTTTTTTCAAGATGATCGAGCATCAACAAATTGTAAATCCAATCTGCTGATGTTGCTTTTTTTATTTCAGGCACTCTTTCATAAAGTTCTTGGATATAATCTGTTTCTGGAAGATTTCTTAATCGCATTCCAAATGGGTAATTCATAAATATTTTGTCGAATTTCTTGTCATTTAAATCATCAAGTACATCTCCATTTTCGATTTCTACATTGTCATTAAATAATCCTGTTCTGATTTTTGATATCTCACAATAATTTTTATTAATATCCCTTCCGTAAAACGATGCTTTTTCGTTTTTATCTGCTGCCATAGTAATGAAATCACAGACTCCGCTACATAGGTCAGCTACTTTTTCGTTTTCTTGGATATCTAGGATTTTCAATGCTAAATTTAAAATTGAATCTGGTGTGCCGAATTCTCCAACTTTTTTTCCACAGCCTTCTCTTGGATATCTGTAAAGATACGCTAACAATTCATTTTTTGAATACATCTTAGATAATTGAATGGCACATTCTATATTTTTTTCTTCCATAACTTGTGCCCAATTTTCCTCTGGAGCAAGTTGCTGGTCATATTTTTCTGTTTTTATTGCTGTTCCTGGTTCTAAAATTCTTGTTAAATCTTGTTCATCTGCTACGTTATTTTCTGCTGCCACATATGCTAAATAGGCAACTTTAAAGTCTGTTCCTACGTCAGCCATTGCATTTCCTTTTGTAAGTGCATTAATTCTTTCTCTGATTCCTTCTACTACTTTGCTATCGATTCCTTTAATTTCTGTTGCGTTTACTTTATTTGTCATATGTTTCTCCTCCTTGGTTTATACAAGATTGTTTGTTAGTAAGTTATTTGTTGGTTTTGTATAACCTTATTTCCTTATGGTTATAATATACCATTATTAAATATGGTTGTCAATAACCAAATTTAATTTATTTGATTTTTGTAAGAAATACTCTAAAGTTAATAACATTGCATTAGAGCGCGCCCATGGCGCGCAAACTAACAAATGGGCATTGGATATTCTCCTTTGCCCATTTTTCTTTATTGCTTTATTAAATACTTAACCGGAACTTCCTTAGTAAGCCATACACCATTCTTAGATAAGAAAAACTTATATCCTTCTCTATGCATCTCTCCTGCCTTAACAATATACAATACCGGCTTGCCATGACGTTGACCTACTTTTACAGCAGTGTCCTCATCTTTTGACAAGTGTACATATAATCTGCTTTTAGGAATCAGTCCTTGCGCATCAATAGAATTAACATACTTCTCACCAGTACCATGCCATAATTCTTCCGGCGGTTCAGTTTCTTCAAGCTCTACATCAACCAGGATTGAATGTCCCTGGTTAGCTCTTATTAGTGTCTTATCATCATTGAATGAATATCTCTGTTTATTATCAGTCCTGACAATCTCTTCCAAGATATCCATGCTAAATTCATGAGTTTTTGCTATTCCTTCAATTAATTCATCGACATTGGCCCAGCCATGTTCATCTAAGCTGATGCCTATTGTCTCTGGTTTATGCCTAAGAATAAGACTCATGAATTTGCTTGTATCATTTAAACTCATATATTATCCCTTCCTTATTTTCCGTATTTTTCTTTTAACCTAATTTCTTCAAGCTCAATCATAAGCTCCACATATGTCTCACGAAGTTCCATCGTCAAAACATCTTATCTCCAAGTGGTAGAGATTATTGGAACAAGCGTTATATTGAAAAAATGCTTAGTAATGTAAAATATATTGGTGACTCATATGTAAACACAACTGAAGGCGAATATCATTATTCAAACCATCATCCTGCTATTATTTCACCTAAAATATTTGACACCGTTCAATCCATAAAAGTATCTCGAAGCAATATCATCGAAAATCCAGATGGTACTACTTCGAGAAAGCATACTAAATACAGCGGAAAACGTGTTGTTCGCGAAACTGTTGACATTGAACAGTTTCAATATGATTTAGGATTTGAAGAAATAATACCGCCTCAAGATTAATCAGTAATATCTCTATCGGATAACAAATTTGAATGATCACACTTTTTTACATATATACAAAAGATGATTGGTGTTTCCAAGCAATTCTCTTTTTTCAGAATGTAACATATACCAGTCTGAAAGTTTCTTAAAGTCATCCTCTGAGATTGAAAAATCAGCCCGATGCTCAACTGGTTCAATAAGTCCGTCCACACCTGCCGTTGTAATATACGTCACATTTTTAGTCTTAAATAGATCCTCAAATTCTGAAATATCATAACCGGTAAAGAGCTGTTCTTTAAAATGTCTCACCTTATTATCATTTGTGAAATTCTCTGCCTGTCCCAGAGACCAGTTCCCATAAAAGTAATTAGAATACATGATTGCATATACGGATATAAATGCAAACATTATCACACCGCCAGGTTTGGTTACCCTGATAGCTTCATCGATTGCCTTATTAACTTCTTCTTTTTCATATAGGTGATATAGAGGACCAAATACAAGCGTAAGGTCGAAGCAATTATCTTCAAGCGTATCCAGTTTTGTGGCATCTCCCTGAATCGATTTTATGTTGCCAATTCCTTTGCTTTTTTCTCTAAGAATTTCCAAATTCTTATCCACCAGTTCAACTGCGGTTACATCCATTCCCTCTTTTGCAAGAGTTATAGAATAACGCCCTGTTCCTGCTCCAATTTCCAAAACCTTTGATTTTTTATCAGCATATCTATGAATATAATTCATCGTAGTAGTATATTCTAAGCGGCCATGCACGGTCCTTTCAAGACGTCCTTCTTCTTCATATTGAGAATAAAACTTGTTGATGATTTCTTCCCTTGAAGTGCCTTCCTCAACCGCATTTACCCTTGTAAAATACTCTTTCTCATTTTCATGATGAATATATGCTCCATTTTTAATCTGCACACGAAGACTTGCCGGATTATCCTTATTTACAGACATATATACTTCATGAATGCACATCTGTCTAGCCTTTATTAAAGTAAGTTCAAGTCCTTTCGTTGCATATCCTTTTCCACGATATTTTTTGGAAATACAATAACCAATATGACCAGCCCCTTCTCTCAAAAAATCATTCAGACAATGCCTTAAATTAAAAACTCCAACATAAACGCCTTCATCAACGAGCACATAAGTAGTATCAGGAACATATCCCTCCGGTAGTTCTTTTCCCAATGACCAGTTTCTCTTTTTTTCTATCCACTCAAGAAACTGCTCATAGCTATAACCGTATACATTATTCATGTACCCGTTTTCATTCTCAGGAAAGGACATATAAAGCTCATATGTTTTTCGATAATCAGAATCCTGTACTCTTACTAGTTCCATAACAACTCCTCCGTGTATTTTTTATATCTTTTCTGCTTTCTTCAAATTTTTATTTATGAGTATAATCATGTAACGCCGTCATGTCAACCCAAAATCCTCACATCTTAGAATAAATATTCTCTATAACTGGTGCCTTATATTCAATATATTTATCAATATCCTCTGGATACAAGGAAGCAGCCTCCATCTTAATTTTACTGTATTCATCTACAGCCTCTGGATGCGTTCTGAGATAATCCCGGAATGCAAGATGTCTTTTCAATTCCAGCGAATCCTGCGGGCACACATATAAATGATGCTGCTGTAAATGTTCCTTGCCTTCATATGCGAAGGCTTCTCTCCCAGGTATTCCAAGATTACCTTCATGAATGTAGCCAATACTTTTCAAAGCTAATATCGCATCATTAATTCTTTCTTTTGTTACAACAACATCAATGTCTATAATTGGCTTAGCTGCCAATCCTTCAACCGACGTACTGCCGACATGCTCAATAGAAATTTCAATATCTCCGAGAGCCTGACTTAGCTCATTTTTTATGTCAAGAAAATCCTGCTTCCACTTTTCATCATATGGAAGTACAACAACATGTTTTGTTCTCATTAAGCTATTTCTCCATCATTTTAATTGCTTCTTCCAAAGAAATGCTGTCGGCAAATCTCTCTGGCCACATCATTTCATTGTAATATTTATAAGTCGTTTCTCCATCCATGTAATCATTATCAAACGTAGAGTTCGTGCCATTTGGAATGATTACTCTGTATCCTCTTTCAAAAGCTGATTTCACAGAAGCATCAATACAAAAGTTGGTCAGCTATCTCAAAATTCTATCTATAGCAACCACGATACATTTAGCTATAATTCAATGTTTTTTAACCAATCCATCCCGACTAATTTATCCCCATCGTAGGCAGAAAAAACAGTGTTAAAATTTTTCATTGCAGTGCATAGCTTTCAACATCTATTTAATATGTTCTTTATTCTCTCTGATAGCGACTTTATAGAGATGATGCCATATCTTTTATTCTGCTCATCACGTTCTTGTCATGATTTGTAAAGATGCCCATTCCCTCCAAGCCCAGATAGCCGAGGAAATCGCCATCGTATGAGAACTTTGCTCCATCGTACATATTGTCATCTCCGGAGCTGAGGAACATAGCAACCTTCTTCAATGTGGCAGGTGCGGCCTGATGAAATGTCTTTACCATTCTAGCTGTATTACCGTTCGGTCTGGGACTGCCATTCAACACAAGAATTTTCATAATGTCATCAACAATCCTCCTCTTTTAAACATTATATTCCGAACCTCGTATCAAGTTGATTGGATTCTGTTTTACCATTAAAATACAAAATGTACTGATTATCATTTTGCTCTTCACCGCTAATTACTGCTTCCACTTGAGTAGCTTTCCATGTAACTTGACACAAATCAGAACTGGCATTTGCCCCATCAGCTGCTATATCAAAAGAATACTTTGCAATCGTTCCTGCTTTATCTTGAAGAACTAATCTGGCATGTGTATGTCCAAATGGCCAATCCGGATCTCCTACCTGTTGGAATAATAATTCATATTTTCCATCCGGTGATGTATATGAAGCTACATCATGTATTTTGTACTTTGTTGTATATATAAAACTTCCAGCTAAAATCATAATTAGAATATTGAAGAATGCCACCATCCCCAGAATAACTCTAACCGCTGGTTTCTTTATGGCTTTACAGCATAACATAGAAATAAATGTTGCTATGAATGCTATAACAAAAATCATTTTATTCGCCTCTATCTTTGTCTTTTTCACTCTAAGAAATTCTCTCTGTAAGTAGCCTCGGCCTCTGCGCTGGTCAGATCCAACTCGTCCATATCCACTTTAACCTAGATATGATGCTTCGCTTCAGATAGTTTGGACAAAAGACATACCGTCTTCACATATGAAATGTAGGCTATTTTATAAAAAGAGGTATATTATGTCCAACAAAAACATTACCACAATCCCCGTAAAAAAGAAATACGAAGGAGCAAAAATGGTAGGTATTTAGTGCCGTGTTAGTTCAACAAAGAAGGATCAAATCAAAAGCTTAGCTGCTCAGATTTCAGCATTAACTAATTATGTTGCTCTTCTATCAGGACATGTTTTATATGATACATATTTTGATATTGCATCAGGCTCGACACTTGAAGGTCGCCCTGGTTTCAAACGCTTATTAGCAGACTGCGAATCTGGCCAAATTCTATTTGTTCTCACCAAAAGTGCTAGTCGTTTCAGCAGAGATATCGTTATCGCTTTACAAGCAATTCAAAAACTTGCCACCACAGGTGTTACAGTTCATTTCGAAGCAGAAGGAATAGATTCTAATACTCCTGATTTATATACTCATCTTACTGCACATCTAGCTGTTGCCGAAATGGAACATCAAAGTAGAAGCAAAAACATTACTTGGGGAATTCGCTCTTCTGCCGAACAAGGTACTTCTAAAATTTATAACAAAAAATGCTTAGTAATGTAAAATATATTGGTGACTCATATGTAAACACAACTGAAGGCGAATATCATTATTCAAACCATCATCCTGCTATTATTTTACCTAAAATATTTGACACCGTTCAATCCATAAAAGTATCTCGAAGCAATATCATCGAAAATCCAGATGGTACTACTTCGAGAAAGCATACTAAATACAGCGGGAAACGTGTTGTTCACGAAACTGTTGACATTGAACAGTTGAAATATGATTTAGGATTTGAAGAAATAATACCGCCTCAAGATTAATCTGTAATATCTTTCGTAATATAGTCTTCAATCACAAAATCATTATTATTAATTGACTGCAATTTCTGAACTATTTGCTTAATTATGCCATTCATCTCTTCATACGCTGCCTTATATCCATCCTCATCAAAAACACATGCGCTATCGTCTTCATTAAATGAATAAAAAGAATCATATAGATTTCTTGCTTGTTCATTCAGTTTTTTTAAATCTTCATTGCTATCGATTAATGGATATTTCCTTCTTATAAATCCCTCTTCATCGTATACCCATATAGGGCCATGAAGATACTCATTCATCAATTTGATTGTATACATTATAAATCATCCTTTCTAAATGGATACGCTGAAACAATAAAACCATTCGTACCAATTCCTGTCATTGTATAGTAGTTTCCTTTATACTCATAAACCCTCTCGTAGCCTTGCCTTCCATTACCTATGTTTACAAGTCGATTACTAACCACCGAACCATTTTTTATAACCTCTTTTAGGTATAAACCAACATTTTGTCGTTGGACGCCAAACGCTCTTTCAAAATCTTTTGCATGTCCAGGGCTTCCATCTTTTCCATCCAAAATATGTGTTAATCCAGCTGAAGAACTACCATTTTCAAGCCATACTAAAAGAAAAGGCTTATCCAGGGCCCAATCTACCGTTTAACGATAGCGCCTGAATAAGCCTTTGAAATCAATACTTTTACTCTTTATATGTGTTCACCTTTGACAGCAAAACTACCGTCTCGACATGTGTCGTCTGTGCAAACTGATCCACTGGACAAACCTTCTTCAACTCATATCCACCTTCACACAAATATCTTAAGTCACGAGCCAACGTTGCCGAATCACAACTTACGTATACTATTTTAGGAGGTGCCATGTTTAGTATAGTATCCAAACAAAGATTATCACAACCTTTTCTAGGTGGATCTACAACAATAATATCTGGTTTCATCATCTCTTCATCAACAGACGTATCAATTGATTGCTTTGATATATTATCTCCGTCAATATTATTTTTTTGATAAAATTGACTGATTACATCTTCCGCTTTTCCAACGAAAAATTTAGCATTATTTATATTATTTAGCTTAGCATTTCTTTTAGCATCATCTATCGCCTGTTCAACTATTTCCACACCATATACATTTTGTGCTTTATTAGCCAAAAACAATGAAATCGTACCTATTCCACAATACAAATCCCAAACACTCTCTTTACCATGTAAGTCTGCATAATCTAATGCTAAACTATATAATTTTTCTGTTTGTTGTGGATTAACCTGGAAAAATGATTGAGCTGAAATCTGATATCCTACTTTCGTATCTGTTTTTTCAAAGGAAATCTTTCCCTGCTCATCTCTTTTTACATCATTTAATGTAATATAATCCTTTATATAAGGTTCTCCCCAAAGGATTACAGTTTCTTTTCCAAGAATAACATTTGTGTTTTCTTTATTTTTATTAAGTGAAATTGAAGTCATACCTTCAACTTTTTTTAGCTTTTCAATTAATTTTTCTTCTTTTGGCAACTTATCGCCATTAATTATTAAGCAAACCATTATCTGGTTCGTTTCAAAACCTTTTCTGATTAACACATGTCTGACAAGACCTTTCTTCTTAGACTCATCATATGGTTTTACAGAATTTTCCTGCATATATTCTTTTATCAAATCAAGAATCTGCGCATTTTCCTTGGTTCCTAACTTGCAATCATTATTATTAATCGGAATGATGCTATGAGTTCTTTGTGCATAAAAACCAATTACAATATTTCCTTCTTTCTCTGTACCAACCGGATACTGGGCTTTATTTCTATATCTAAATGGATTTTCCATCCCAACAATTGGTTCAAAAACTTTATCAATTTCTTCCTCGCTAAAATTTCCGATTCTTAGCAGGTTGTTGCGAACTTTATCCTCTTTAAATTTAAGCTGTCTTTCGTATGAAATTTGTTGAATTTGGCACCCTCCACATTGTTTTGCGATATCACATTTTAACTCAACACGATCTTTTGATGGCTTAATTACCTTCTCAACTCTAGCATATCCATAATTTTTTTTAAGCTTAGTGATTTTGGCTTCTACCAAATCTCCTACAACCGCATCTTTTATAAAAAAAGTTATACCTTCGTATTTACCAATGCCTTCTCCATTTACGCCTATATCCTTTATTTCTACTTGGAAAATATCGTTTTTTTGCATAAAACTCTCCTACTTGCTTGTTCTTCTAAAATTGCTATCTAATAAGCGGTTATATCCTTGCCATTCAAGGTCATCCTCTTGAGTTTTCTCAAGAATTTCTTTTACAGTTTCCATTTTAGCATCAATATTATCGGCAAATGATAACGCAACTGCTTCGATTAATGCTGGTTTTTTAGGAGAACCAAATTCTAACTCTCCATGATGTGCTAAAATACAGTGTTTTAATTCATTTTCAAGAATAACAGGGAAACCTTCTATCTGTCGAATGTGCTCACCAACCCACTCAGCTCCTATCATTATATGACCTAATAATTGTCCTACATCTGTATAGTCATTTTCAGGAAATCTTGAAATTTCTTTTAATTTACCAATATCGTGAAAAATAGCCGCTGTAATTAATAAATCTCTATTTAATATTGGATAATGTTGTGCAAAAAATTCGCAATTCTTAGCAACTCCTAATGTGTGTTCTAATAAACCTCCTACAAAACCATGGTGCACACTTTTGGCAGCTGAATGAAATTTAAATTTCTTTACAAATTCCTTGTCATCAAAAAAACTATGTAACAACATATTTAAGTATTGATTGCGAATTGAATTCATTAATTCAGAAAGCTCACTATACATTTCATCCACATTTCTTTGAGAAACTGGTAAATAATCACTTGGATCATATTCACCTTCATCAACTTTTCTTGTTGAACGAATTGATAATTGAATTTTTCCCATAAAAAGAGTAACATTGCCTGTTACCTCAACATAATCTAAATTATCAAATTCTCTGATTCCACTATCATTTGGATTCCAGATTTTTGCATCAAGGATTCCTGTTTTATCTTGTAAAACAACATTTTCATAAGGTTTTCCACCTTTTGTTAATGCCGTTTGTCTACTCTTGCATAAATATATCTCCTGAATTTGCTCTCCATCACGGAGTGTGTCTATATATCTCATTTTTTCCTCCACTATAATCAACTTATTGTACTAATTAATTATATTAGCAACCATATTTTCATGCAACCTTTTTAGAAAAATATAATTTTTTTCACATATATAAATCTTTTCGATTCCAGCATAATAATATATAATAATAATGTAGCTTTTAATTTAATAACAAATTTAAAAATTTTTTATATATAAAAATAAATATTTATACAGCAAAAAGGAAAATTATATGAATAAAAAAGTTTATAAAACACTCGAATATAATAAAATATTAGATACTCTTGCAAATCATGCTGCAAGTTCTGAGGCCAAAAAGAGATGTCTTTCTATTAAACCTCTTACAGATATTGATAAAATTAATTATCTTTTGGAAACAACGAACGATGCTCTAAATCGCATTTTTAGGGATTCTAGAATCTCTTTTGTTGGTGTATCTAACATTCACGGTTCTCTTAAAAGAATCGAAATCGGCGGTTCTTTAAATACTACTGAGCTTTTAAAAATAAGCTCTTTACTTGAAGTTGCCAAAAGAGCTAAATCGTATTCAAGAAGCGAGGCTAATTCAGACGAAGATTCTTTAACACCTTTGTTTGACAGCCTAGAGCCTCTTACTAATTTATCTGATGAAATAAAACGATGCATTATCGGTGAAAACGAAATAGCTGATGAAGCAAGTTCCACCTTATCTTCTATCAGAAAAAAAATACGTGGAATGAACGATAAAATTCATGCCCAGCTTATGACAATCATGAATAATTCCACTACACGTTCTTATTTGCAGGATGCAGTTGTTACTATGCGTGATGGCAGATATTGCCTCCCTGTCAAAGCAGAACACAAGGCACATGTTCCTGGAATGGTTCACGATCAGTCTTCTACAGGTTCTACTTTATTTATCGAACCAATGGCTGTTGTAAACCTTAATAATGATTTAAAAAAACTATTTATCGCTGAGGAAGATGAAATTAACGTAATTTTACAAAAGCTTAGTGAAGAAGTCCTTTCTTATTCTGTTGCAATTTCCACAGATTATAAAGTTTTAGTAGAACTGGATTTTATTTTTGCAAAAGCTCATCTTGCAAAGGATTACAATGGTACTAAGCCAATTCTAAATACAAATGGATACATAAATATTTTAAAAGGTCGACATCCTCTTTTAGATCAAAAGAAGGTTGTTCCAATCAATATACATATTGGTTCCGATTACAAGCAGTTAATTGTCACTGGTCCTAATACAGGTGGTAAAACCGTTTCCTTAAAAACAGTTGGTCTTTTAACTTTAATGGGACAAGCTGGTTTATTAATCCCTGCTTCTGATCGTTCAGAACTAGCTATCTTTAAAGAGATTTATGCAGATATCGGCGACGAACAAAGTATTGAACAAAGCTTAAGTACTTTTTCATCTCATATGACAAATATTGTTGAGATTTTAAAACACGCTGATAGTGAAAGTCTCGTTTTATTTGATGAGTTATGTGCTGGAACTGATCCTACTGAAGGTGCTGCTTTAGCTATCGCTATTTTGCACAAACTTCTCCAATACGGTTCAACAGCCATGGCGACAACTCACTATAGCGAATTAAAAGTATATGCTTTAACATCAGATAACGTTGAAAATGCTTGTTGTGAGTTTGATGTAGAAACGCTAAGTCCAACTTACAGATTACTTATCGGTATTCCTGGAAAAAGTAATGCTTTTGCGATTTCTTCAAAACTTGGCCTAAGCAATAATATTATCGATGACGCTCGCTCAAGAATTGGACAACAAGATGAAGCATTTGAAGATTTACTCGCTGATTTAGAAAACAGTCGTAAAACAATTGAAAAAGAACGTATTGAAATTGCCAACTACAAGCGCGAAATTAAAACGCTTAAAGATCAGCTTGAAACCAAAAAAGAAAGCATCGATGCTAAAAAACAAAAAATAATTCGCGATGCAAATGAAGAAGCACTTAGAATCCTTCAGGAAGCTAAGAGTCTTGCAGACACAACCATACGAAACTTCCACAAATATGGAAAAGGTGTTGCACCTATGTCTCAAATGGAACGTGAACGAACAGCTCTACGCCAAAAAATGAATGATAGTGAAAAGAAACTTTCAAACGTTAAGAAGAAAAAAGCTGTCAACAATAATATTCCTAAAAATCTTCATATTGGTGACAAGGTTAAAGTTCTTAGCATGAATATTATTGGTACCGTTCATACTCTGCCTAATTCTCGAGGAGATTTACAGGTACAAATGGGAATTTTGCGTTCTAATGTCAACGTTAGTGATTTAGTTTTGGTAAAAGAAGACAACACTACTTTTGCTTCTAAACCCATCTCTAACAGCAAAAAACATTCAAGCGGTGCTGGCAAAATTAAAATGTCAAAATCAGCTAATGTTTCATCTGAAATCAATCTAATTGGAATGACAACAGATGAAGCTATCGCTATACTTGATAAATATTTAGATGATGCTTATATTGCACATCTTTCTTCTGTAAGAATTGTACATGGAAAAGGTACAGGTGCACTCAGAAAAGCTGTACAGGCTTACTTAAAGCGCCAAAAATATATCAAATCATATCACCTTGGAGAATTCGGCGAAGGTGATGCTGGTGTTACAATTGCCGAATTCGATTAAAATGCATTAAAAAAAAGTAACTCTATAACACAAAAGTCTTACAAATCAGCTCTAGGCTTTAAGACAACACAAAACAGTACCAAACTATCAAACACAGTAAAGGAGAATTGTGATATGGTTTCAAAACAAAAAATACTAATTGTTGACGATGACAATAATATCGCTCAACTTATTTCTCTATATTTAACAAAAGAATGTTATGACACAAAAATTGTAAATGACGGCGAATCAGCTTTATCTGAATTTGCATCATATAAACCAAATTTAATACTTCTCGATATAATGTTACCTGGTGTCGATGGATATCAGGTATGTCGTGAAATCCGTTCAAAACATGACACACCTATTATTATGTTATCTGCTAAAGGCGATATTTTTGATAAAGTTCTTGGCTTAGAACTAGGAGCAGATGATTACATTATGAAACCTTTTGATTCTAAGGAATTGCTTGCACGAGTAAAGGCTGTACTACGCCGTTATACTCCTGCTCCATCAACTCCACAACCTGATAATTCCAAAGTTGTTGAATATCCACTTTTAAGTATCAATCTTTCGAATTATTCTGTTGTTTATGATGGACATTCTCTCGAAATGCCCCCTAAAGAATTGGAGCTTTTATATTTTCTTGCATCAGCTCCTAATCAGGTTTTTACGAGAGAACAGTTACTTGACAACATATGGGGGTATGACTACGTTGGAGATACACGAACTGTCGATGTTCATGTCAAACGTCTACGTGAAAAAATAGGCGATACATCATATTGGAAAATATCAACTGTTTGGGGAATTGGATACAAATTTGAATTACTAGACAATAACTAATTTGTTTACGAATATATTTATACTATACTTGTATTTATACTATACTTGCAACTACATTTATATTTTTTCAGGAGCTAAGAAATGAAATTTACTATTTATAAAAAAATCACATTGATTAACATTGTTTTTACACTTATAGCTGTCATTTTTTTATGCACATTTACACAAATGCACACAACTATAATCGGCAAAAACCAGGCAACCAGTCGACTTGCAGATCTCTCAAATTTAATATATAAGGATTATGCAAAGGATTTTTTTGAAAATAAAATTTCCAAAAAAGAGGCTGAATTACACACTAAAAATTACAGTCAATCTTTGAATGTTGAAATATGGCTACTTGATAAAAATGGGAAAAAAATAACACATTTACCTACTGACACCACAAAAGATTGCAAATTAAACACAAATATTTTTTATGATGAAAAAAATAAAATAAATTCTGAATATCCTGCAATCTATGGTGACTGTGATGGAAAAATGCCAGACAACACTTTAAGTTTCTGCAAAATGGTTACGAAATCCAAAAAGACTCAGGGATATATAATTATTAGTTTGAATGAATCATTTATAGCCGATAGCGTAGACAGCTACATGCTTACAATTTTTCAGTCAACTCTTATTTTAATTATTATTCTTTGGATGATTTTACTTTTTGTGAAACTCACATTGTACCGTCGTTTCTGCGAAATAATGAAAACGGTTTACTCATATTCACAAGGTGATTTTTCCAAAAAAATCAACCACCAATACAACGATGAGCTAGGATATTTATCTAACACTCTTGATTATATGGCCAATGAATTAGATACTCTTGAAGATGAGGAAAGAATTTTTGTATCGAATGTATCACATGATTTTAGATCGCCTCTAACCTCTATCAAGGGCTATGTTGAAGCAATTATGGATGGTACTATTCCTGTAGAAATCCAGGATCAATACCTACAGATAATACTAGATGAAACTAATCGTCTTTCTAAATTAACGGAATCATTACTTGATTTAAATCAATTTGGAAAAAATGGAGCTAAACTTAATATTTCAACTTTTGATATAAACGAAGTTATACTAGCCACAACGCGAGTTTTTGGTGTATCTCTAAAAAAGAAAAACCTATCTATAAAAACAAAACTCGAGCCTGGAGCACTATTCGTTGAAGCAGACATCGATAAAATCCAACAAGTTATTTACAACCTTGTAGATAATGCGATTAAGTTTAGTTTCGAAAACAATTCTATTGATTTTGAAACTTATGTAAAACACGGTAAAGTGTTTGTCAGCATAAAAGATCATGGGATTGGAATTTCATCAGAAAATCAGAAAAAAATATGGGATCGCTTCTATAAAATTGATGCCTCTCGTGGAAAAAACAAAATGGGGGCTGGTCTTGGGCTATCAATTGTCAAGGCAATTATTAGCGCACATTCAGAAAACATCAATGTTATAAGCACTCCCGGTGCAGGAACTGAATTCATATTTACTCTAACCAAAAGTGAATAGTATGAACATAATACAAAAACGATGACCGTACGTTTTTTCTAGTACGTGTCATCGTTTTTATAATTTATATATAAGATTCTATCTTAAATGCATTTATCAAAATTAATATTCACTCTATACTACTATACTAAATACTACTTTAATCTCAGTGGATAACCATTTAAATCTCTTACTTCATAATTCACTCTATATGGAGCAATTCCTGCTCTCCATCCATCCTCAGATGTATTATCCACAACTCCATTAAATAAATCGTATGTAAAAGTATACCCTTCAGATGTTACAGCTTTAAGATATATTCTAACTCTATTTCCATTCTCAACTGGTAAACTATCTTTAATGTATTTCGATAAGTCAACTTTACCTGAAATATTCGTAATGCTCGTCTTAGATAAATCCTTAGAACCAACTTCAGGATTATCCGTTTTATTTTCAACACCATTTTCATTTCCTGTACTATTGTTTGAATTATCTTCTATTGCGTCTGACAATTTATTTGAATTAGATTTCTTTTCAGAGTTTTCCACTTTTTTCTTCTCATCTTCATGAGTTTTCAACATGTTAATGTTGAATTTATTGACATTATCCACATCAACAAGCAATTCAAATGTGGAAAAAGTGTATTTTTTCTGTCCATCTAGTGCATAACTGCACTCACTATCAAAATTTAGTGTTCCATTTGAATACTTTGGACTCTTTTTAAGCTTGCCACTTAATGCACTTTTAAAAATATTCAAAAAACATGAGTACTCGTTTAAAACTTCAGTACTTTTTTTCGATCCGCTCTGAAATAAAAACGTTACCTGACCATCATAATATTCATTCAATGGCAAAGTTATATTTTTTTCATAGCTATTCTTTGTATATTCAAGCTTGTATTCCTGTGTTCCGAAAAAAATCATTGCATCAGTATATTCTGTATACTCCTTTGGAGTCACCTTTACTTGAAGTGTATATACACCTTTTTCAAAATCCATAGAAACAGGCTCTATGCTATATTTAGCAATCAAACTAGCCTCTCCCTCTAACGTTTTCTTAACATTTCTATGCATATTTTCAATTTGGGCTTGCATCGTATTATCAGTATCTTGCATATAACTCAACTGATTATTAAGCAATCTAAGTTGATAATTATTTGAAATTATTTGCATAACTAATGCAATAATAATTATAAAATTAGACAACATCAATAAATAAGATACATTTATTCTAACCTTCTTTATTTTGATAATTTTAAATTTCTTACCCGTCTTTTTCATCAAAGACTTAACTTCTTTTAATTTGTCTTTTAATTTATCTTTCAATCTCCTCACCCTTTTTGAAAATATACTTTTAAAATGCTTCTAAAATACTTCTGCAAGCAATGAAAACACTGCTTGCAGATAAAATGTATATTATGAGCAGAGAATGATAATTCTATCATCTTTCTGCCATATTTTCAAGTATTTTTTTATTAAACATTATAATATAAACACTCACAAATATACGCCGTGCTTATATATTATTCTATTTATTGTTCTTCTTTTTCTTCTGGAAGATCAACTTTAATATGTAATTCTTCTAACTGGTGCTCTGATACTTCACTTGGCGCTCCAGTCATGATATCCTGTGCATTCTTATTCATTGGGAATGGAATAATCTCACGGATTGAATCTTCACCTGCAAGAAGCATTACCATTCTATCTACACCAGGAGCGATACCTGCATGTGGTGGTGCTCCATAACAAAATGCATTATACATAGCTGGGAATTTTGCTTTAACATCATCTTCGCATAATCTTACTAATTCAAAAGCTTTAACCATGATTTCAGGATCGTGGTTACGAACTGCACCTGATGATAATTCAACACCATTACATACTAAATCGTATTGATCTGCTGTAATTGTAAGTGGATCGATTTCTCCTCTCTCTGCTTTCAATAATGTTTCTAAACCACCTGAAGGCATTGAGAATGGGTTGTGACAGAACTCAAGCTCGCCTGATTCTTCACCTATTTCATACATTGGGAAATCAACAATCCAACAGAATGAATACTGTTCTTTATCCATATGTCCAGGAACTTTTGCACCGAATGTTTTAATTATAACCCCCGATGTTTTTTGTGCTAATGTCTTTTTACCAGCACAAACTAATACTAAGTCACCAGCTTTTAATCCTAATTTTTCAATAACTTCATCTTTTTTAGGTTTAACAAATTTAGAAATGCCACCAACGATTTCTAAATTGTCATCAACTCTAAACCAATAAACCTTGTTTCCTGCTTGAACTTCAACTTCTTCACAAGTTTTATCAATGAATTTTCTACTTTCTTTAAAATCAGATACAACAACGGCTTTAATTACGTTGTCATTAAATGGTTCAAATCCAACGTCGCTTAATAACTCTGTTGCATCATCAGCTGTTAAATCAATTCTTAAATCTGGCTTATCTGAACCATATTTTTCCATTGATTCTAAGTATGGAATTCTTTTGAATGGAGCTTCTGAAGCTCTGTTATATGTACCATATTTTGCAAATACAGGTGGTAAAACATCCTCAAGAATAGCAAATACATCTTCTTGTGATGCGAATGCCATTTCCATATCTAACTGATAGAATTCTCCTGGACTTCTGTCTCCTCTTGCATCTTCATCTCTAAAACAAGGAGCAATCTGGAAATATCTATCAATACCAGATACCATTAACAACTGTTTAAACTGCTGTGGTGCCTGTGGTAAAGCATAGAATTTACCAGGATGTTTTCTAGCTGGTACCAAATAATCACGAGCACCTTCTGGAGAAGAAGCTGTAAGAATTGGTGTTGTGATTTCCATAAAACCATGTTCTGTCATTGCCTTACGTAAAGCAGCAATTACGTTTGAACGTAAAACAATATTCTTTTTAACTTCTGGATTTCTAAGATCAAGATAACGATATCTTAATCTAGCTGTTTCATCAGCATTACGGCTGTGATTAATTTCAAATGGTAATTCATTGTATCTACATTTTCCTAATACTTTGATTTCACTAGGAACAACTTCGATATCACCTGTATCTTGTTTTGGATTCTTTGAACTACGTTCTCTTACTACACCAACTACTGAAATTGTTGATTCTTTTGTAATTGGTTTAACAACTTTCATCATTTCTTCTGTTTCAACTACAATTTGTGTAGTACCATAGAAATCTCTAAGAACTATAAATCCTAAATTAGATCCTACTTCTCTGAAATTTTCTAGCCATCCAACTAATTTTACTTCTTTATTAACATCTGAAGCTCTTAGTTGTCCACATGTATGTGTACGCGACTGCATCATAATAATTCTCCTTTAACATATTAACATTTATAATTTTGTTAATGTTTATATTAACTTATTAACTATTGATTTTAATTTATTTTACGTGTTTTATTAATTATCTTGCAAAAAATTCTACGAATTCTTCATAACCTTGCTGCATTAATTGTTCTTTTTGGAATTTTTTATTTTTATTCATACGAACAACTAACACCTGCTGGCCTTCTTCTCTAGCTTCTTTAGCTTGTTTCATTACTTCAACAACTTTTTCTGCTGAACATTTCTTTTCAACTAAATAAGCAACCTTTTTACCTGTTGTAGGTACTTTAAATCCTTGCTCCATTAACAAAAGAACAATTCTTTCAAATCCGATTGAAAAACCACAAGCAGGAACATCATGTCCTGTAAATTTACCAATCATCTTGTCGTAACGTCCACCGCCACCACAAGCTGCACCTAATGAAGGCATAGCAATTTCAAAAATAGTTCCTGTATAATAACTCATACCTCTAACTAATGTTGGATCAAATACAAGTTTAAATTTAGCTGTTTTAGCTGCTTCAACTGCTGTTGCAATTTCTGTCATGCTTGTAGCTACTTCATCTTCTAAGTAATCAGCTAATTTTTCTTTAAGTAATTTAACACCTTCAACTACATCTTTTTTATCTTCTAAAAGTGTAAATAACTGTAGATATTTTTCTACTGATTCTTGATTATAACCGCATTCGATTAATTCTTTTTGAACTCCATCTAATCCGATTTTATCCATTTTATCTAATATAATGAATATTTCATCATAATCTTTTTCTTCAAAACCAGAATATGCTGCCATAGCTTTTAAAATTCTTCTTTCATTAATTCTGATTTCGAAATCTTCAAAACCTAATCTTCCAATTGTTGTTGTTGTTGCTGTAATTAATTCAATTTCAGCTAAGTTAGATGGTTCTCCTAAAATATCAATATCACATTGTGTGAACTGACGATATCTACCTCTTTGAGGTCTATCAGCTCTCCAAACACTTCCGATTTGAAGTGCTTTAAAAGGTGTTGGAAGCTCATTGGCATGATTGCTATAATAACGTGAAAGAGGTACTGTTAAATCATAACGCATTCCAAAATCAACAACATCTGATTCTTCTTTTGCTTCAGCTACGTTTAATTTTTCTCCTCTTTTTAAAACTTTAAAAATAAGTTTTTCATTTTCTCCACCTTGTTTGCTACTTAAATTAGAAATATTCTCCATGCAAGGTGTTTCAATTGGTGTAAAACCAAATTTACGATATGTATCTTTGATTACACTTGTCACATAATCTCTAATTTCCATTTCGTCTGGTAAAATATCTTTCATACCAGTAACCGGTTTTTTACTTAATGCCATTTTACTTCCTCCATTTTGGTTCTTTTTCTTTCTATCATTTCATCAATTCTTTCAAGATAATTCTTGACATCTTTGACATTTTCAACTCTAGCAATCTTACGATTTCCATCCTGATTATATTCGTTTAAAACTAGCTTTGTCGATGCACCTGCACCAAGTGCCATTATAGTCTGTTTTTCTTCCATAATCAAGATATTATAAACTCCAGACTTGCCCTTTTGACAATATCCAACATTTTCCATATTGCCAGCCATTCCTTTTTGGCGATACAGATAATATGGAACAAGTCCCATTTCTCTGCAATACTTTTCACACATTTTCATATGTTCTGAAGTATTTATCATTTTCATTTTTTCATAATGTTCTTTAAAAACAGTAAGTCTTGCAGCTCTTTTTATTGCAAGAGAATGAACTGTAACATTATCTGGTTTTAATTCTTTTATAACTTCCATTGTATGTCTAACATCATCTATCGTTTCTCCTGGAAGTCCTACAATTAAATCCATATTTATATGTGAAAAACCAAGTTCTCGCGCTAATTTAAAGCTTTCTATAGTTTGTTCTACTGTATGATGACGACCTATCAGCTTTAAAGTTTCCTGTTTCATAGTCTGTGGATTAATTGAAATCCTATCAATTCCATTTTTTCTTAAAACTTCAAGCTTTTCTCTTGTAATTGAATCGGGTCTACCTGCCTCTACAGTAAATTCAACACAATGTGACATATCAAAACTTGATTTAACTTTCTTAATCAATCTTTCCATTTGGTGTGGTAACAACGTAGTAGGTGTGCCTCCACCAAAATATACTGAATTAAGCTTTTTGTGTTTGCATTTTTCTGCTGTAAAATCAATTTCTTTTTCTAATGCATCTAAATATTCATCTACTCTGTTTTTCCAAATTCCTAGCGGATAGGAAGTAAACGAACAATACAAACATGTACTTGGGCAAAAAGGAATACCAATATACAAACTATATCCGTTTTCATAATCAACATCTTTTAAAATATCAATCTCTTCCTTTGCAACTTCAATACTAAGATTAATTTTTTCATCCGAGCATAAATATTTAGACTTCATCTCATCAAAAACCTCTTTGTCGCTTTTGCCTGCTTGAAGGAGCTTCATTGGAATCTTAGTTGGTCTGATTCCTGTAAGTGTTCCCCAAGGTAATTCCTTTTTAGAAGCTTCAGACATCAATTTATAAACATTCTTCTTTAAATTATCTTTTGTTTTTTTTCTATCATCAGAAAAAGTTTCAAATTCACATTTATTTATTTCTTTTTTGGCTCCATCGGAAAGCACTTCAAAAAATTTCATTCTGATTTTGTTTTCTTCATCTAAGAATTTAACATCTAACCAGAATTTTGCATTTTTATCTGCTTTATCTATCGAATGATCTGTACTTGCAACGTTTTTTGAAGTCATATCTACATCATTTGTATAATAACATTCTACTTCTTCCTTTGAATAAAACGCCTTTACAATTCCATAAATGTCATATTCAAAATCTGCTTTATTTAAAATTACATTTATCATATATATGGGTTATACATCCTCTCAGTTTCGATAGTAGTTTCCTCATTATGACCTGGATAAACTCTAGTATCATCTGGCAATGGCATAAGTTTCTCTCTTATTCCTCTAACGAGATCACTTTGACTTCCTTTAGGAAAATCTGTTCTACCTACTGAACCGCAAAACAGAGTATCTCCAACAAAAACTACTGATTCATAAGGGAAATAATAACAACATCCTCCTATCGTATGTCCTGGTGTAAAAAGCACCCTGATTTTAAATCCTGCTATATCTAATTCTTGTTCATCTTTTACAAAAATATCCGCAGAATATTTTTTTGCTTCTCCTAACCATGTTGAAAGATTCATGGATGGATCATTTAAAGTTTCCTTTTCTTTCTCGTAAATATAAACAGGCACATCAAATTCTTCTTTTACTTGTGCACAGCCATTAACATGATCAAAATGACCATGCGTCAAAAGAATAGCCTTAACTATGTATTTGTTCTCTATTATTTTTGAAATAAGTTGCTTGGCATTATCTCCTGGATCTACAACTATCGCCTCATTAGTCTCTGTATTAATAACAAAATAGCAATTAGTCATAACGGGTCCTACAACATAATGTTCAATTTTTAATTTGCTCATACAGTCCCTTTCTTATTTCTATCGTGGAAAAACCACCGTTCTAGCCGGTGGTTCTTCTAATGTCAATAATACTATCTACTTGCTTTAATCTTTCGATCAAGCTATTCATCTCTCGTTTTCCTTTTGTATAGAAGGAAACATTTATTGTAGCAATACCTTGTTTATTTGTCTTAGAAAATAAACCTGTTATGTTTATATTTCTTTCTGTAAAAATCTTAGATATATCTACCAAAAGACCTGATCTATCCTGACAATAGAGATTAATTTCTGTAAAGTATTCACAATCCTGTTCATTAATGTCTGCTTGCCATTCAGCTTCAATAAGACGCTCTCTTTCAATTTCTGAAAGATTAAAAATATTAATGCAATCAGTTCTATGAATTGAGACACCACGTCCTCTAGTTACAAAACCAACAATTTCATCGCCTGGTACTGGTGAACAACATTTTGAAAAATGAACAGCAACATCATATAAGCCTTTAACAACAATACCACTCTTTGAACGTCTATGCTCAGTTTGTGTTTTATTTTCTGCAATATTTTCTGCAACTTCTTCATCTGTGATTCGTACCAAATGATCTTTTTGGTATTCTTCAAACATCTTATTTATAACCTGGCTCTCTTTTAAGCCACCATGACCAACAGTTGCAAGACATGATTTCCAATCATGGAAACCATATTTTCTTAATATCTTCTCTTGATATTCTGGTTTATTGATATCGCTAAAATCAATTCCTTTTCCTTTAGCGCAGCTTAACAATAATTCTTTACCTTTAGCGATATTTTCTTCTTTAAGCTCACTTCTAAACCATTGATTTATTTTATTTTTAGCTTGCGTACTTCTTACAATAGAAAGCCAATCTCTACTTGGTCCTCTAGAATTACCTGATGTAATAATCTCAATTCTATCACCATTTTTAATGGTGTAATCAATTGGAACAAGCTTTCCATTAACTCGTGCACCAACCATTTTATTACCAACAGCTGAATGAATGCTGTATGCAAAATCTATTGGCGTTGAACCATTTGGTAAATTCTTAACATCTCCTGATGGTGTAAAACAAAATACTGTATCAGAAAACAAATCCAAGTCACTCTTTAACAGCTTAAGGAATTCTTTATTGTCTGCCATATCCCGCTGCCATTCAAGAATCTGCCTCAACCAACTAAGTTTCTCTTCTTCAGAAACTGTTGTTTTAGTTTCCATTCCATTATTGGCTTCTTTGTATTTCCAATGAGCTGCAATACCATATTCCGCAGTTCTGTGCATCTCATAAGTTCTAATCTGAATCTCAAATGGCTGTCCACTAGGCCCTATAAGTGTCGTATGTAATGATTGATACATATTTGGCTTAGGCATAGCAATATAATCTTTAAAACGTCCCGGAATAGGCTTGTACATCTCATGCATAATACCAAGAACTGCATAACAATCTTTAATAGAATCTACCAATATTCTTATTGCAAATAAATCATAAATCTGATCTATTGTTTTATTTTGATTTAACATTTTCTTATAAATACTAAAGAAATGTTTTGCTCTACCTGATACATCAGCAACAAAACCTGCTTTTTTGACTTGTTCGTCTACTTTCTCTACTAAGCTCTTGATATAGTCGTCTCTTACACTCTTTCTAAGTGCAACTTTTTCTACCAAATCATAGTATGCTTCTGGTTCTAAATATTTAAGAGATAAATCTTCTAATTCTATTTTAATTTTGCTGATACCAAGTCTTTGTGCGATTGGACAATATATTTCTTGAGTTTCTCTAGCAATTCTAGTCTGAGCTTCTTTAGATTGATATCTTAAAGTTCTCATGTTATGCAAACGATCCGCTAATTTAATAATAATAACACGGATATCTTTTGCCATTGCAAGAAACATCTTTCGTAAATTCTCCGCCTGCATTTCTAATCTATCAGTTGCCGTTTTGTTTTTCCCGGTCTTTTTTTCTTTTTGCGACAAATGTAAATGCTTTAATTTAGTAACACCATCTACTAAAAGCAAAACTTCCGCACCAAATTCTTCTTCTAACTCTTCTTTAGTAGCGGCTGTATCTTCTAAAACATCATGTAATAAACCTGCTGCTATCGTCTCTTTATCCATTTCTAACTCTGCAAGTATAATTGCAACACAAAGAGGATGCGCTATATAAGGTTCTCCTGATTTTCTAACCTGACCTTGATGCGAATCAAACGCCCATTTATACGCCTTTTCTACTAAGGATGTATCAGCTGATGGATGATATTTCTTAATGCTTTCAATTAATTCCTCATATAAATCATCAGGACTTACAAATTCCTTAATTGCCTTAATACTATCAGCATGTGAATGGAACTCTTTTTCAATTTTCTCTAATTCTTCTTTTGAAATATCTGCCATACTGATCACCTACCTTCATAACTTGCTAATACTACTAAAATCACACTAAAATATTATATTTTATTTTAACACAAAAATCAATATTTTGCTCTCTTTAGATTTTATAATTTTTTTACATACTTTTGTAAAAATACATGATTATCTTTTATCTCTTTTTCAAAAACAAATCCCAAAGACTTTGCAAACTCAATGGAAGCATAATTTGTTTCATGTATAAAACATGCAAGTTCTGTGATTGCAAATTCAGTTTTTACCACTTCAAATAATTTGCGACAGATTTCAGTTGCAATACCTTTCCTTTGATACGCTCCGAGAAGAGCATATCCTAACTCAATATTAAACTCTTTTCCTCTGTTTTTTGGCTCAATTCCTACTCTTCCTATCATTTTATCTGTTTTTTTATCTATAACATTCCACATTCCATATCCGTAAAAAGGATAAACTGATCTTATATATGTTTCCTGATACTTATATTCATCTTTTTTTCTAAATAATGGTTCGATGTATCTTGAAAACTCTGGATCTTTGTACATCTCGCAAAATTCATCAAATCTGCTTAAATCCATTTCTTTAACTATACAACGTTCTGTTTCGAAAACTTCTATTGGAATACTATGAAAACGTTTAAAAACATCTTCTATATCTTCAAAACATAATCCTTTAAAACTGCTATAATATATTTCAGCATTAAATAAATCATTTATCTCTCTTTCTACCGGACCGCACGCAATACATGGGATATCAAAACTATGGCACATTATTAATGTATCTATCTTTTCAATAAAAGCCAATATATTTTTTTCCTTTCCATAACGATATAACTCTTTGGCTATTTCATTTGAATGATAATCTCTTATATTAATTTCTACAATCTCTATATTATGTTTTTTAAACTCTACATCACGTATTCTAACAAAATCTTCATCTTCTTCTGGTTGTTCTCTCACAAAAAGCAGTACTTTTTCTAATTTTTTTTCCATCTTATGTTTTTCTCAACCTTTCTTTTACTTTTTATATATTATTAATTATTTATTACTTATTTTTTCTTTACGTTTGTCTTCTTTTCCGTTACAATTATGCATGTACTTTACAAAAAAGTGTATTTTTATTCTATTATATACTTTTTTTAAAATTAATCGAAAGAAGGAATTTATAATGACTCAAAATCCAATAGTTACATTCGTTATGCAAAACGGCGACATTATGAAAGCTGAATTATATCCAGAAGTTGCACCAAATACTGTAAACAACTTCATCAGCTTAGCCAACCATGGTTTTTATGATGGTTTAATTTTCCACCGTGTCATCAAAAACTTTATGATTCAAGGTGGCGATCCAGATGGTACTGGAATGGGCGGCCCAGCTTATAGTATTCGTGGTGAATTTACACAAAATGGTTTCCCTAATTCTTTAGCTCATACAGCTGGTGTTTTATCAATGGCTCGTTCTATGATGCCTGACTCAGCAGGAAGCCAATTCTTTATCATGCACAAAGATGCTCCACATCTTGATGGTGCTTATGCCGCTTTTGGTAAAATAATTGAAGGTTTAGATATCGTTGACAAAATTGCCTCAACACAAACTGATTACTCTGATCGTCCACTTGAAGATCAGGTTATGAAATCTGTTTCTGTTGAATGCTTTGGTGTAGAATATCCAGAACCAGAAACTCTCTAATAAATTTATTTAGTAAAACTTAATAAGTTTATATAATATATCGCCCCCCAGATGACAAATAATAAATTTTTATTGCAATTATATATTTTTTAGCATAAAAATTTATATTCTCTGGAGGGCTTTTATTTTAGTAGTATTCTAATTTGATAACTGCATCTATAGCATCATCACCAAAATCTGTTTCTGCATCAACCTCAACTACCCTAGCTGATGATGTTTGTTCTCTTAGTTTTTTTATAAAATCTACTAGACTAGCTCTATCTGCATTAACACTAATATTAACTTCTTTATACAATTTGCTTATCTCTTTTGAATCATTATAATAAATCACCCTTGGACAATTTATTTTAATTTCATCTATTGTAACACCTACTTCATTTTCTATCAAAATAAGTTCTGCTACAATTCTAACATCTGAAAGTATGTCTTGAGAGCTTTTTGTCTCTAATATTTCCTTTCGTCCGCTAGAAATCTCTTTTATTTCTTTTGAATTAGTTTTTTGCTTGCTTAACTCTAATTCGCTTGTGTCTGATTCATAACTGTTTAATAAATCTTTCCCGTTAAATAAATATACTTGTTTTCCTTGTAGTACATCTACTTTGCTTTTTACTGCAGATTTACTATCTAATCCCCCTTGTAAATAGTCTAGTCTACATTTCATCTGTATTATATTGTAATCCAACTTCCTTCTCTCTCCCCCATAAAAATTATTACTCACCAATGATGCAACTATTAAAATAGTAACACCAACTATATAATACCAAACTTTACTAGATTTTAGTATATATTTTTTGCTTTTTAAATAATCTTTTTTGTGAAACTTTCCCATAGCCTAGAGCTTCCCTTCTATATTTAAAAACCATTTTTCTCTAGTATCATCTTTTTTTAAACTTTTAACTGTTAATTGGCTAATATTTTCTTTTGATACCTTTTCTTTTTTGACCTTTCCTCCTTCTATTTTTTTTGCTAAATCTAACGCATCCTCCTTTGAATCTGTTTGAATTACTGCCTCGAAATTATATGTTGTAACATTAAATTTTGCTATTTTATCAGTGCTTTTTAATTTTGCATCAATTGTGTCATAGAGTTCTTTCCACTGAGCATTTTTCACTTCATCTGCAAAAATAACATTCTGACATTCTTTTTTTAGATTTTCTAATTTATTCCTATATCTTGCCATCTCTACTGAAGGAGTAACAAGGATTACGATTGCTATCGCAAAACATGCTGTCAGAAACAATTTTGCAAATCGATTTGAATTATGGATAAATCCTACTTTATTATCTTTTTGTGCCTCTATCTTCTGGTACTGCTCAATTAGTTTATCTTCTTCAACGTAGATTAATCCTTCGTTGATTATTTTTACATCCGTTTCTATGTACCTCTGCAAATACTTATCCAAACCACACATGTGACTTGCGATTCCCGTTATACAAACAAACTTTTTTCTTCGTGACATTATATCTGTTTTTAAGACATTTTCTTTTATTTCTTCAAATAAAAAGTGTAGTTTTCTAACAACTGAATCCTTATATTCTTCTTCGTAATCGCCATCAGTTCCATGGTTAAAACAATCTCTTTTTTCCATTTTTGCGATTACTTTGCTTATACTTTCTTCATCATACACTTTGTTTTTTATAAGCGAGTAAACAGCGTCTTTGGCACCATACATTATAACTTTTTTGTTAATTATTCTACCTTTTTTTACATCCAAAAAAACAGTCTTTGTCATTCCAATATCAACAATTGTGATATTCTTGTATTTCTTTGCAAAAGAATCATCATATACATTTTCAACAACATTTAAACCTGTAAAATCCATACCTAACGAATCTGCCGTCGCCTTTGCTCCATTCATAATCTTTTTAGGAACTGCCGTTAAAATGTATGCTCTTTCATTATTTCGTTTTTCTTTAAATGTTAGTTTTTCTTTTTGTTCTTCTATGAAAACCAAAAACAGGTTTTTATTAATCGGGAATTCTGACAAAATCTGATCTTTTACTTTTTTATTTTTTATCTTCTTTGGGCTTTTAATTCTTTCTCTTTTGGCTATTATTTTCGTTGAATGAACGAGCATTCCAACTGTTGTATATCCTAATTCCTTAATATCGCCTACACTTAATTCTTTTTTTTTCGCTAATTTCTCTTTAATTTCCTTGTCAAATACTTTTGCAGTATTATCTTTTCTAATCTCTTTTAATCTTTCTTCAAAAACTTCAACAAATTTCTGAACATCACAAATATTTCCATCATAGACGACATCTTCTGGCGTATCAAACATCATAAACGCATCTATTCTGGATTTTCTTCTCATTATTGTAACAAAATAAATTTTTGCAATCTGATTCCCAATTTCAAAGCACAACATTTTCTTTTTCATATAACACCGCACTCCCTAAAATTGCTCCAATAAATATATTTACTCTAAAATAATTGTACACGTTCTCCCATCATTGATTTATCATTAGCATAACTTATAGCACTCTCGCCATTTATTATACCTTTCATATATAAATCATATATAGAATCGTCCATCAAACGCATTCCGTCTTTTTTTCTTTCTTGCATAATACTTGGAATTTGATATGTCTTTCCTGTTTTTATCAATTTCGATATTTCAATATTATTTAACATCACCTCAAATGCTACCGCTCGTCCTTTTGAATCTTTTATTGGCAATAATTGCTGCGCAACTACGCCTTTTAAAACACTTGATAGCATTACTCGAATTTGCTGTTGCTGATGTAGTGGATATACCTCTATAAGCCTGTCTATTGCATCTACCACGCTATTATTGTGCAAAGTGGAAAAAACTAATCGTCCATTTTCTGCTGCCGAAATTGCGGATGAAATAGAATCTAAATCTCTCATTTCTCCCACAAAAATAACATCCGGATCTTGCCTAAGCGCGGCCTTTATTGCATTTGCATAGCACTTAGTATCAACACCTATCTCTCTTTGCAACACAATAGACTTGCCATGCTGATGCAGATATTCAATGGGATCTTCAATCGTAATTATATTTTTTACATGATTTTGCGCTATTTCACTTAATAATGCCGCTATTGTTGTTGATTTTCCACTACCTGCGGGACCAGTAACCAAAATTAAACCTTTTTTTAAGTCACATAATTTGATGACTGATTCTGGGATATTTATATCTTTTGCTTTAGGAATATTAAAAGGCAGAATACGCATTGACATCGCAAATGTACCCCTTTGTCTAAAGACATTCACTCTAACACGTCCTAGACCGGATACAGAATATGCATAATCAAGTTCACCATATTCTTCTAGTTCCTCCATCTGTTTTTCTTCTAACATTCCTTTTAAAATATTTTCAATATCATATGGTTTTAAAAAATATTTTTTTAATGGAATCATCTCACCATCCACTCTAATCATAACATTACTTGATGGTGCCAGATGAATATCAGAAGCGGCATTATTTTGAGCTTCGTTTAAAATTTGTAATAGTAAATCTATGCTACTTTCTCCCATTTTTCTCCCCCATCAGTTAAAAATTTAGAGGATAAAATAATAAAAATCCCCTAAAATAATTATAAATGTTCTGCATAAATCTTTCAACTATTTTGATTATTTTTTGTGTATTTTACACAACTCAACAAATTTATATTCAACTATAATCATATACTGTATTATTTTTCTTCTTCCCAACTTATCATCGTCAAACCTTTAGCCGGTGCTGTTGGACCTGCAAAGCCCCTGTCTTTCTTTTCAATTATATCTTTTAACTCTTCTGGACGAATATCACCTGAACCGACTTTTATTAATGTTCCAGCAATTATTCTGACCATATTATATAAAAATCCGTTACCCGTAACTCGAATTATAATTACATCATCTTTCTTGAAAACTTCACACGCATATACCGTTCTAACTGTTGTTTTAACCTGAGCATTTGCAGCACAAAAACTTTTAAAATCATGTTCGCCTTCAATAAATTTTGAAGCTTGTTCCATTTTTTTTACATCTAAATCATAATAATAAAAATGTGTATCTAATCGTCTTGTTGGATCTGGAAATTTTCTATTTAGGATACGATATTCATACACTTTTTTACTTTTTACAAATCTAGGATGAAAATCGTCTGCAACCTTACATGAGTCTATTACAACGATATCTTCTGGTAGTCTTTGATTAAGGGCAAAACATATTTTTTCAGCCGGCATCCTGGTATCAACGTCAAAAATACAAACATTTCCAAGCGAATGAACACCTGAATCTGTTCTACTTGCACCTATAACATTAATTGGAGTTTTAAACAAATTTGTTAATGCGTCATTTAATTTTTCTTCTATAGTTACACCATTTGGCTGAACCTGCCAACCTTTATAATTGGTACCATCGTATGCTACTACTAATTTTACTCTCATATCTTATTCCTTAACTCTATTTTATACATTATGTATTTATGAACTCTGTAAGTGTGAAACTAACTATTGTGGAAAAGGGATTACTATACTTGTTACAATAACTATTACGACAAAACTGATAATAATACTATATGCAATTTTATCTCTTTTTTCATAATGCAATGGTTTCATTTTTGTTCTTATATCACTTGTAGTATAACATCTTGCTTCCATCGCCATGGCCAATTCGTCTGCTCTTCTAAAAGCTGATACCATAAGTGGCACGAGTAAAGGAATCATATTTTTTGCTTTTTTTATAATGTTTCCACTTTCGAAATCTGCACCTCTTGCCATCTGCGCTTTCATGATTTTATCCGTCTCTTCCACAAGAATTGGAATAAATCTAAGAGCTATCGACATCATCATTGCTATTGCATGAACCGGTACATGTATCTTACTTAATGGCCCTAACGATTTTTCAAGCCCATCTGTTAGTTGGTTAGGAGTCGTAGTTAAACTCATAAGTGATGTGCCTATTATAAGAAAAATTAATCTTATTGTCATAACAATTGCATTTGTTATACCAACATTTGTCACTTGAAGAATACCAAAATGCCAAAAAGTTTTATCACCGGGTGTTAGGAAAAGGTTAAATATTGTCGTAATCAACAAAAGCATTACAATCCCCTTCAATCCTTTTGTAATGTATGCAAAAGGAATTTTAGATAGCTTAATTGTTGTCACTAAAAAAACAGTTATAACTGCAAAACCTACTATACCTTTACCACAAAACAAAGCTATAATATACATTAATGTTGCAAACAATTTTACCCTTGGATCTAATTTATGTATTATAGAATCTGAAGGATAATATTGTCCTATCGTAATATCTCTAATCATTTCCTATCTCCCTAAAGCCTTTAATATACTTTTTTTTGCCTCTTCAACAGTAGTTACATCTACATCTACATCCAAATTTCTTGCCTTTAATTCATGCATCAAATATGTCACCTGTGGAGCAGCTAGGCCAATTCTTTCGAGCTCTTTATAGTATTTAAAGACTTCTCTCGGATTACCATCAAGCATTATATGGCCTTTATCCATCACAATTATTCGTTTCACATAATTGGCTACATCCTCCATACTATGTGATACTAAGACTATTGTCATTTCCAATTCTTCTTGCATCTTTTTTAACAGATCAAAGATTTCATCTCGACCAGCTGGGTCTAATCCGGCTGTCGGCTCATCTAAAATCAAAACTTTTGGTTTCATAGCTAATACACCAGCAATTGCAACTCTTCTTTTTTGTCCTCCTGACAATTCAAATGGAGAAGAATAATACAAATCATCTGGCAAACCAACATTATAAAGTGCTTCAAAAGCTCTAAGTTCTACTGTTTTTTTATCCAAACCCTGGTTCTTAGGTCCAAAGCAAACATCTTCAAAAACTGTTGTTTCAAATAGTTGATGCTCAGGATACTGAAAAACCAAGCCAACTTTTCCTCTTAATTTTTTCATGTCATAATCATCATCATAAATATCTTCACCATCAACATAAATATGTCCTGATGTCGCTTTAAGCAAACCATTTAGATGCTGAGTCAATGTGGATTTCCCCGATCCTGTATGACCTATAATTCCTATAAATTCATTATCATCTATTTTTAAATTTATATCATTTAATGCCATAATCTCATATGAAGTATCTTTTCCATATAAATAGCTAACCTTATCTAAAATTATTGACATAATATCCTCTTTCTTTTTTTACTCTGTACCATTATCCCTGTGATGCTTTTAATAACTCATCTATCAATTCTTCTCTTGTCAAAATGCCATCTGGTATATTTAGCCCACTTTGCTTTAACTCATGTGCTAAAAGAGTAATCTGTGGTACATCTAATCTGTGTTTTTTTAATGTTTCAACCTGAGAGAAAATTTCTCTTGGTACACCCTTCATTATTACCTTACCTTTTTCCATTACGTAGACATAATCGGCATTTACTACCTCTTCCATATAATGTGTAATTAAAATTACTGTAATATTTTTCTTTTTATTAAGTTCTGTAATTGCCTCAATTACTTCTTTTCTTCCATTTGGGTCTAACATAGCGGTAGGTTCATCTAAAATAATACATTTAGGTTCCATAGCAACAACACCTGCTATTGCAACTCTTTGTTTTTGTCCACCTGACAATTTGTTAGGAGAATGCTTTCTGTATTCAGTCATTCCAACTGTTTTTAAACTTCTATCAACTCTTTCCCAAATTTCATCTGTTGGAATACCTAAGTTTTCAGGCCCAAATCCAACGTCTTCTTCAACAATGCTCGCAATAATCTGATTGTCTGGATTCTGAAAAACCATACCGGCTTTCTTTCTGATGTCTAATCTATTTGACGCTTGTAAAACATCTTTTCCATCTACAATAAGTGTTCCTGATGTTGGACTAAGTAAAGCATTAATGTGCTTTGCAAATGTTGATTTACCTGAACCATTATGTCCTAAAACAGCCACAAAATCTCCTTCTTTAATCTCAATATCAACATTATCGAGAGCTTTTGTTATACCTACTACATTATTCTCTTCATCACGTTTAATAAATTCGTGAACTAAGTTTATCGCTTTAATTATGTTCATTTTATTCATCCCATTTTAATCTATGAAGTTCACCTTCTAATTTCATGTGGTCAAACTTATTTTGGCGTAACGCTTCATATAAAACAATTGCCACAGAATTAGATAAGTTAAGTGATCTAGTTTCTCCAATCATAGGAATTCTGACAGAAGTTTCCCTATTCATCTTTAATATTTCTTCTGGTATTCCTGCGCTTTCCTTTCCAAACATTATAAAACAATCTGATTCATAATTTACATCAACATAAGTTTTTTTTGCTTTTGTAGTTGCATAATAAATCTTTGCGTTTGGATTTTTTTTGCAAAAATCTTCCCAATTTACATATGTTTTAACATCTAAATCTTTCCAATAATCCATTCCGGCTCTTTTTAAATGTTTTTCGTCTAAAGAAAAGCCAAGTGGCTCTATCAAATGTAATTTAGTTCCTGTTGCAACACATGTTCTTCCGATATTTCCTGTATTTGCTGGTATTTCTGGTTCATACAATACAATATTTAATTCTGCCATTATATTACTTCCTATCTAAAATTATTATTTCTTTTTTATTGTTCTTTTGCATACTCTCATGTCACTTATATGCATTTCAAAATTTAATATTATTTCTTTATACACCAAAACCCATTGTATAATCAATGGGCTTTAGGTCTATAATTTTAAATACTTATTTATTCTTTTTTTCTCTTAACTCTGTTACAAATTCTTCTAATCTATCTAACGCAACTTTTAAGTCATCTAATGAATATGCATATGATACTCTTAAATAACCTTCCCCAGAATCGCCAAATGCTGTTCCTGGAACGATAGCTACTTTTTTATTTTTCAAGAATTCTGTAGCAAATTCTTCTGAAGTCATGTTAAATTCTTTAATACATGGGAAAGCATAAAAAGCTCCTAATGGTTCAAAGCACTCTAATTTCATCTCTTTAAAACGATGTAATAAATAACGTCTTCGTCCATTATATTCTTCACGCATCATTTCGATATCCTTATCCCCATTTTTCATTGCCTCTACAGCAGCATACTGACTTGTTGTAGGCGCACACATAATTGCGAACTGATGAATTTTTAACATCTGATCTAAAATAACTTTTGGACCACACGCATAACCTAATCTCCATCCAGTCATTGCAAATGCTTTAGAGAAACCATTAATCACAATAGTTCTTTCTTTCATGCCTGGTAAAGAAGCAATTGAAACATGAGATTTACCTTCTGTATAAGTTAGTTCAGAATAAATTTCATCACTCAAAACATATAAATCATGCTCAATAACTATTTTAGCAATTGCTTCTAAATCTTCCTTATCCATAATAGCTCCAGTTGGGTTGTTAGGGAAAGGTAAAACTAACAATTTTGTTTTATCTGTTATTGCATCTTCAAGCTGTTTTGCTGTTAATCTAAACTGATCTTTTGCCTGTAATTCAATTGGCACTGGTGTACCATTTGCAAGAATACAGCATGGTACATATGATACATAACTTGGCTGTGGAATTAATACTTCATCACCTGGATCAAGCATAGCTCTCATTGCAATATCAATAGCCTCACTACCACCAACTGTAATCATTATTTCATTCATGTAATCATATGAAAGACCATATTTTCTCTCTAAGAATTTTATGATTTCTATTTTTAATTCTTTTAAGCCTGAATTAGAAGTGTAAAATGTTTTTCCTTTTTCAAGGGAATAAATACCCTCATCTCTAATATGCCATGGTGTATCAAAATCTGGTTCACCTACACCAAGGGAAATAGCATCATCCATTTCACTAACAATATCAAAAAATTTTCTGATGCCTGAAGGTTGAATTGTTGTTATTGTTTTTGATAATGGGTTTCTCATTAGAACATCATAATCCTTTCGTCTTTTGTTGGAGCAGTCATTACAGTTCCATGATCTTTATATTTTTTCAAAATAAAGTTTGTTTTTGTACTTAATACAGTATCAAGTGCTGATAATTTTTCTGATACAAATTTTGAAACTTCTCTTAATGTTTTTCCTTCAAGAGTTACCATTAAATCAAATCCACCAGAAATTAGATATACTGAATTTACTTCTGGATAATTGTAAATTCTTTCTGCTACTTTATCAAAGCCCATTCCTCTTTGTGGTGTTACTCGAACTTCAATCAAAGCTGAAACTTTTTCGATACCTGCTTTATCCCAATCGATAAGAGTATGATATCCACAAATTATATGTTCTTTTTCCATTGCCTCAAGCTCATTTACTACAGTTGAGACATCAACGCCTAATACTATAGCAAGCTCATTTAAATCTATTCTACTGTTTTTTTCAATAAAAGTTAAAATTTTCTCACGCATAATTCCACTTTTCTCCCTTTCTTTTTTACTAGGTACTTTTTATTGGATATTAAATTAAAATACAAGTACTTTTCTAAGCTCATCTGTCTGTGGTGTTTCTAAGAATCTTCTTTCATCACCAATCATAAGCACCCTGTCTTTAGAATCTGTTGTCCTTCCAACAATTTCTGCACTTTTACCATTTTTTTTGATAGCATCAACTATTGGATTGCCATTTTCTGCAACAATTAAAGTGCTTCCCATAGATGATAACTTATATGGATTAATTTTAAAGTACTCACATATTTCTATTGTTTCTTGTTTAATTGGAATCTTTCTGCTATCAATTTCTAAACCTACTTTAGCACCTTCAGCTAATTCCCAAAGTGCACCTAAGATTCCCCCCTCAGAAATATCATGTATTGTTATAGCATTATTGTCATAGGCAACTTGTGCCTCTTTTTCTATAGACAAATAATCTTCAAATACATTAACTTTATCCAAGAATGGTTCTGTAAATCTAGTTAATAATTCTTCTCTTTTATTCGCAACAAGTGCCAATGTTCCATCCATTCCAATCCAATTAGTAACTATTATATCCATGTTCGCGGTTACTTTTCTATTACATGCAACATAATCCTTTTTTGCCAGGCCAACTCCCGTTACAGTCACTATAGGTACATTAACTGCTCTTGAGCATTCTGTATGACCACCTATAACTTGAGCTCCCAGCTTCGCCGCGGCAGCATCTAGCTGTTTAATTATAGTTCTAATACTTTGTTCATTAGAACTTGTGGGTACAAGTAAACTCACCAAAAGCGCAACTGGGGTCGCGCCTTTAGCTATTACATTATTAAAGGCCCTATATACCGCTCTTTCTCCAATTTTATCCTCCTCTAAGGGAATAGTTATAGGATTAACCGAAAAAACAATATCCTCTTCATCTCTGACGCTAATCCTTGAACAATCTTCCCCTACAGCTGAAGAAAGTATCACATTTTCATTTTTACTATTTAGTTGTTTTAAAATAGATCTCTTTAAAATAGCTTCTGATACTTTTCCTGCTTTCATAGAACCTTCCTTTTCTTTTATTTAAAAATCATATGATACCATTATACAAAAATTATATATTTTTTGCAAAACTTACTGCGCAGCTGGTGTTTGAGGTACTGCCGGTTGTGGTTGTTCTGGCTGTGGCTGTGCTGGTTGTGGCTGTACAGGCTGTGGCTGTGCTGGTTGAGCTGGCTGTGGTTGAGTATTTTGCGACTGAGCTTTTTGAGCTTGCTCTTGTGCTGCCTGTGCTGCTGCTGCCGCCTCTTGCTGTTGCTTCTGTGACTGTGCAATTTCAGCTTTAACTGCTGCAACTGCTGCTCTTACAGCACCTTCGTCTTTTGATGCTGCTGCTGCTTTAATTCTACCTACTTGTTCTCCTGATGCACCAGCTACACCTACAGTGATTATCTTAGGTGAAGCTTGATATGTACTCTTGTTGAAAACTTCTCTACTCTTTTCTTTTCCGTTTATTGTTACAATCTTCCATAATTGTGCGACATAGCCTTTATGTGGTGCCTGAGTTGATGCAAAGGAACCAAGTTGTGCTCCACCATCTATTTTGAACTCAGTTGGTGCTGGTGTTTCTTTTAACACCTGACTTTCAAACGATACTTGTCTATTTTTTTCTCTAGTCTCTTGACCATAAATACTAAATGTAATATTGCCACCATTACATACACCTTCAATGTATATTGGACTCTTTGTATTATTTACAAATCTCATATCTTTAGATGTTCCAGCAATTGCTGCATCTTCTGATGGTTTAACATAATTTACAATCAATGAATGATTATGTCTAGTTGTAACCTTTAATTCTGCTCTAATTACTGCGTTGTAAAGTGTAGTAGACACCTGACAAATACCACCACCGAATGTTTCAACTACAGTTCCATTTGAATATGAACCAGCTAATTCGTAGCCATTTTCATTTGTAAATGGACTAACTGTTTCATAAACTGAAAATTCATCACCTGGGTATAAAATAGTACCATTAATCTTTGAAGCACCATTTCTTACATTTTTCGCTCTTCCCGCACTTGATGATGCAAAGTTAGTCGTATAACTTCCTAGTAAATCCTTAACTTTTGATAATTCTTTTTTATTTCCTCTTGGCTCTACAACTTTTGAGACAAGCTTAATATCTTTTTCACTTGAATCCCATTTATCAGCCAAGAAATTGTTGATTTTATATACTGATTTTTCGTAGCTGATTTCTTTACCTTTTTGTCCACCAACTACTTTAAATTTATCTCCTTCTTTAACCAAAGACATATCTTTAGCTTTAATGCATAATTCATCTTTATGATTTTTTAAAAAATTAGCTGTTTTTTTTCTATTTGCAACTAATTTAAGAGAAACACTAATCTTACCATTTTTAATATCTTGATTCTCTTTGTATTGTTTAATCAAGTTACCACGTCTTCCTACTGCCTTTGCCTCGTTAACTGTAGCTTCTTCATCTGCTTTAATTCCGAGTTCTTCGGGTGTAACTTCGATTTTACCATTTGGACCCTCTAAAGTATATTTAGATTTGTTAAAAGTATCGACATATTCCTCTATAGCCTTTTTAGCTTGTTTGGAATTCATTTCACCAACATTGATTTTTCCGATATAAACTCCTTTTTTTATTATACCGCTATCCTTTGAAACATTAGCAAAAGCTATTCCTCCACAAGTAACTCCTAATAATGCAACAACTCCTACTGCAATAGCGCATCTTTTCTTTGCATTTGGCAATTGCATAACTTTCTTAATTTTTTCAAATTGCATAACTTCTTTAACCTTCTTAAATTGCATAATTTCTTTAACCTTCTTAATAAATATTATCTTTATTTTTAGTAAACTTTTAGCTGTCTCACTTGTGATATTGTATCATAATACCATGTTTTTTCAAGGTTTTTCTAATACTTTGCAAAACTTGCCAAAAAAGATGTTACTATCATTGCTAAAATTAAAACTGCTGATATAATTGCTAAAATTCTTTTCTTCTTGTCATTATTAATTTTTTTCATTCTATTTACCTCTTTTTCTTTTATTACGATATACTATAAGTAAGTTAAAAAATTTATATAGAAAGGGATAATTGCCATGTTTCCATGCCTAACTATTTTTATTATTTTTATTGCTATTTTAACTTATCATATACATAAATCCGATGCTAAACAAGCCGAAGTTGAAGCAGCTTTCTGGCAAAAAGAATATGAAGCTAATTCTACTAGAAAAGCTGATATTTCGACACTTGATTATATTAGCATACCTCTTGAAAGATTTCCACCTATTATTAATACTGACGCCGAAAACGATTTTAGAAATCTGGCCGACAAAAAAATAATTAATTTTTCAGGAATGACTAACACAGATTTAAAATTAAAATATGGTGTAGGAAATCTTGAGATATTATCTGAATACGAAAATAATTACAACAATTTGATTGCAACCATCATTAAATATTCCAATGATTTAATCGAGTCAAATCATGTTAATAACGCAATCGAATTACTTGAATTTGCTGTTTCAATACATGCCGATGTTGGCTGTATTTATACTAAACTTGCTGATATTTATAAAGACTCAGGAAAAGATGATAAAATTCCTGATTTAATTAGCAAAGCTTCAAGTCTGCAAATAATTACTAAAGAGTCTTTAGTTCACAAACTTGAAGCTATCTACCATACTTAACGTATAATTTGTCCATAATTCGGGAGGCTTCACTTCTAGTTAAAGTCTCCCAATTAATTTTATATTCAATATTTTTCATTTCTAAATATCGATTTAACTGCTCTTTTTGTTTTTTAGTTGCAAGCATTTGTTTTTTTAGTTTAACATTGAATTTTTGGGGTAAAAAACATAATTTTTCGATATTATTATTTTTAGCAATTTGTTTCAATTTTTCATATACCTGCATTGTTTCAAAAGAATCATCTAATGCTCTATGTGCGTTTTCCCTTTTAATATTAAAAAAACTACATAGATTTTCTAAGTCTTTTTTCTCATCCTTTGGCAAAAGCTCTCTTGCTATTTTTAATGTATCACAATAATATAAATCCAATTTTACATTTTTATTTACTGCCCACTGCTTTATAAAACTATAATCAAAGATAATATTTTGTCCAATGATGCAATCTTCACCAACAAAATCAATCAATTTATACATTGCTTCATCTTCTTCTGGTGCTGTGCTTAACATGCTATCATCAATTCCAGTCAAATCTATAATCTTCTTACTTAATTTAACGTGTGGATTAATAAAAGATTTATAAGTATCGACTATTTCATTATTTCTAACTTTTATTGCACCAATCTCTATTATTTTATCTTTTTTCACTGATAAACCTGTCATTTCTAAGTCTAAAACAGTGTAATCATCTATAAAATTCATCTATACCACCTTATCTTTAGAATTGCATAAATCATTTAAAAAACATTCCTTGCACATTGGCTTTTTTGCAAAACAAACAGTTCGCCCAAATGTTATAAGATGCAAATTCCATAATATCCATTGCTCTTTTGGTAATTTTTTCATCAAATCCATCTCTACTTTTAAAGGATCTGTCTCTTTAGTAAAACCTAATCTTTTTGAAATTCGTTTTACATGAGTATCCACCACTATACTTGGATCATTAAATAGATTTCCACGAATTACATTCGCTGTTTTACGCCCCACACCTGGTAAAGCCACTAATTCTTCTAAGCTTTTTGGCAAATCTCCATTATATTTTTCTAACAAAACCTTTGCACAAGCGACAAGATTTTTAGATTTTGCACGATAAAACCCGAGCGAATAAATGTCTTTTGCTAATTCGTCAACATCTGCTTTTGCAAAAGCCTCAAGACTATCATATTTCTTATAAAGATTTTTAGTAACCTGATTGACTCTTTCATCTGTGCACTGTGCACTCAAGATAGTTGAAAACAATAATTCATATGGTGTCGAATATTTTAAATAACAATATAATTTAGTTCCATATTGTTTATTGAATCTATTTATTATCTCATCATCTCTATTTAACACTACGCTCTCCTATCTGCGCATTATTGTGCATTATATGATCAACTTTTAGCTTAATATCTGTTGTATCAATTGGAAAATATGATGCCTCATCCGCACCATAAAGCATTGCCTTATCAACTGTTTTTTCATCCTTTGCTAAAACTAATACCGGAATCTTGTTGGTATAGATTCTTGTTTTCATAAAATGTAAAATATCATAACCATCGTAGTCCTCAAAGTCCATATTCAAAATCAATGCATTAATTCGTCTTGAATATAAACTAATCTGTTCAACAGTCTCTTTTCCATTTTTTGCCCACAAAACATCTGCTGAATCTCCAAATTTATCCCTGATTGCTTTAAATTCTTTCTCTTTATTATGTGCAACTATAATAAACTTTTTCTTGTTTATACTTTGTCCAATTTTTTTAGGATTTCTGATGATAAAGCGATTTCTTCCATGATTTTTAGCAATGTATAATGCATCCATAGCTATACCTTTTAAATCATCAAATGAATAAAACTTATCAGATGTACACACTATTCCCATACTACAGGTTAGCTGCACATCTAATTCTACATTTGACATTTCTTCAAGACCTATTCGAATTTCTGAACATCTTAACGCAATATCTTCTTCATTTATAACATTTTTCATAAAAACGAAAAACTCATCGCCCTTATTTCTTCCAATTATGGCATTATCTGAATATACTTTTTTTAAAAGTTTTCCAAATTTTTTTAATATATTATCACAAGCAGTCTTACCTAATATTTCGTTTGCTTTTTTAAAATAATCAAGATTTATGCAAATAAGAGCGACATTATCCTTGTCATCTTTCAATCTAAGGTATTCTCTCATTTGATTTTCACAAACGATATTATTCAGCGTTCCTGTTAACTCGTCTCTCTGACTCACCTTAATATACTGCTCTTTTACTAAATGATAACTTAAATGAATTTTGGTAAATAAATTATACAAAACTATCGCTACAAAAAAGCCTACGAGTGATGCAAATATATCACCTCTAGCCACAAATTCATGTTTTTGAGAATATGTCAGGTATATAAATACTGCTTCTGACATCGTTAAAAACAGATATTCATATTCTTCTGGAAAAATAAATAATGTTGCTGAAACAGCTAAAGCTAACGGTGTAAATGTACATTGGCTATCTGGATATGGAAAAATATCAATTACCATAATAAATCCCATAATTACTATTTCAAAGAGCATACACAATCCATTTATAAGTTTAGGACTTTTTACATCTTCAGATATCGCAACAATAGCAATAATGGCAAATATTGCTGCAACTGGTGCAAAAATAATATACTGAATTGTAATTCTCCATGTTTTTACCAATAATGGAGTAATTGTAATCAATAATAATATTAAAAAAGTAACTATAATACTTATTGTTCTTAATGTATGTAAATTTCGCTTAGCAATTTCTGTTTTTGCTTCTTTATAAAAAATCTGTTTTTTCTTTCTATGTTCTTTATATTTTTTCAAGAAAACTTTCATTATTTCACAATAAAACCTTTCGTTTTTTTATTATTGTAACATATTAGAGAAAAAAAAACTATAACGTAAAAAAGACTGCAAAAAACATTAACGTCTTTTACAGTCTCTTTTCATTTGACTTATATTACTCTTTTAGAGTGTAAGTTTCTAGATAGCCCATCTACGTATTTACTTCTCACTACTTTTATAGATTTCACTACATCCCTGTGTTCAATATCAAACGTATTATCATATCAATACCTGCAATTATTAATAATATTGCTCCTATAACATATGCACGTCTTTTTGATTCAAACCCGAATCTAAATCCGCAATACATTCCACCAACAACAAACAAAACAAGCGCTACAGCTAACATAATCAACAACTGCCAGATAGTAGTTCCAATGAAACCAAAGGCAAAACCAGCAACTAATGTATATATACCTGTTAAACCTGTCAATGGTATAAATCGTTTAATACCAAGATGTTGTTCTAAATGTTCATTTATCTGTTCATTGATAATAGCTTTTACTATTAATCTAATCCCTAGACCAAACAAAATAATGATTGCAAGAATATGTCCGATGAACACTTCTTCTGAAGTATCACCATTTTTCGATAGAAGCGTAGCTAGGAAATAGCCTAAATAAAGTGCTAACAAGTGGGCTACAACTATTATAATCGTAACTAATGACAAATGTTTTTTATCGACTTTTCTAACCAAGGATCCTTGACATTCCATTGCCGCAAAAACATCTAAGGATAAACCTATAATGATTAGTAAATTTTCAACCAATGTCATATTTTTCCTCCTACCACTATTATCTTTTACATATTATACACATTATATTATCACTTTTTCAAATATATATATACTTATTTTTTGATTTCATCTACTTTGTATATGAATTTAACATTGCCTTTTGTTCCATCAGAAATTCCAGCAAAACTGTTATAATCTTTACTTGCATCTAACATTGCTTGTAATTTATTTGCAAATGGTTTCAAATCTCCATTATAAGAATTTACAATTTTTGAAATTCCATCTTCGTTAAATTTGAGCATACCATCTGAAAGCTGTTTAGATCCATCACTTAATTTTGCTATACCAACTGATAATTGACCTGTAGCATCATTTAATTTTGCTGCGCCATCATTTAATTTTCCGTTATTTGCAACTAAAGCGCTTGATCCGTTTACTAATTGCTGTGATCCACCTTGTAATTTATCTACGCCTTGTTTTAATTCTGGAAGTTTAGAACGCATTGTTGATGTACCTGCTTCAATTTTTCCTAAACCATTTGATAATGCCACTGTTCCACCGTACAATGAATTTGGATTGCTTGGACTACCAACGTATTGTGAAATACCATTAACAGCAGCCTTTAACTGTCCTATACCAGCATTTCCATTTAAACTTTGTTTTGTCTGCTCTAATGTATTAAGTGCACCTTCTGCCTGCTCTAATGATGCAATAGATGTAATAATCTGTTTTTGTCCTTGTGCTATCTGTTCTGGAGTTGCACCACTTGCCTGTAATGCTGCCATTTTCTGTGTTAACGCATTAACTGCTGCATTGATAATCTGTGTATGATTTTCAGGTGTAACAGTAAGGTTAAAATCTTTTAATGCTGCATTTACTTGTGCAATAATCTGATTTCTTGATGCATCAATTGAATTATTAATAGTTGGTCCAAAATTATCTACACCTTGTTTCAACTGTTGTGTAACATTGTATAGTCCAGGATTTTGAGCTGTTCCATTACCTTTGTATGCAGCAACTAACTTATCACTACCTGCTTTTGCTTGAGAAACACCAGTAGATAGCTGATCTAATCCACTTGATAATGCAGGTAAGTTTGCTGATAAAACTTTTAATCCATTGTTTACTAAAACTGTTCCATCTGCGACTTTGCTTGCACCATTTGTGTATTCTCTAATACCATTTTGAAGCGTTCCAACTCCTGCTGCATATTCTTTAAATTTACTGTCTAATGTTCCTAATCCATCTGATAATTCTTTTGAACCATTCTGTAATTTATTTGTTGCATCAACTAATTCATTTACCATTGAGTCTAAATCAGAGTTGTTTTCTGATTTATTATCCATTAATGAAGCTGCATTAACAACTGCTGTCATAGAACCATCTAATGAGAAGTTTTTAACATCTGCAGTTACTTCAATGTAATCAGGAATATTAACCTTATCTGTAAAATCACTGTTTGTTACACCAAGAGAATCTTTTACTCCTGGAAGTGCATATCCAACTGCCATTGTTTTTTCGCCAACATTTACTAACTTACCATTTGTAATTTCAACATTTGAAAACTTAGAATCTAAAGTTAATCCTGTTACTGCTGCGAAAGGAACACAAACCTCAACTTCTTCACCGTTTACTGTTTCTTTAAATGTTGTATTATTCTTATAATCAAAACGAATTGTAACTTTTCCTGATTTTCCTGCCAAATCTTTTGGTGAAATTTCTTTTCCGTTTAATTTATATGTAATTTTCTGTGAAACTGGAGCATCTTTTTTAGTTGTTCCTTGATAGAAAATTTCTTTTCCATCTGCTTCCCATTTAAGGTTATCTCCGTCTCTTGTAAATTTTTCATCTCCATTTACATTTTTAATATTATCAAGATCTGATTTATCTTGTATTCTATCTTTTTTATCTCTGTTTAATAAATGTTCTGATACGATAGTTTTTTTAGTTTTACCACTTGCTGTTGAAAGAACATATACTGTTTCTTCTTTTTCAACGTCTTTTTCAGAAACATTATTTGTTTCTTTGTCTACTAATTCATCAACTGTCTTATCTTTTTCCTCTTGCTCTGCTTCTGTCTGAGTTTTTTCAGCATACACGCTGTATACTGAAGCTCCTGTTGCAATCATAGAAATTGATAAAACACCTGCAACAACTTTTACTGTGAATCTATTTTTTAATACTTTTTTTAATTCTTGTAATTTCATGATAATCCTCCTATTCCAAACCTGTTTTGAATCTATTATTCTCTATTAATTCTATTGTCTGTTACTTGAAAGTTTTCACCTTTAAAACCTGCACTTGTAGAGCAAATTATTCTGTCAAATACCATAAACATTGATGGTAAAACCAAAATAACTACAAACATACTTATAATGGCACCTCGTGAAAGTAATGAACAAAGTGAACCAATCATATCGATTTGTGAATACATACCTACACCAAACGTTGCTGCAAAGAAAGTCAACGCACTAACTATAATTGATTGAGTAGCACTCTCTAAAGCAACGTTTATAGAATCTCGTTTTGACATTCCTCTATATCTATTTTTCTTGTATTTATTTGTCATAAGGATAGCATAATCTACTGTTGCGCCTAATTGGATAGTACCAATTACAATTGACGCAATAAATGGTAAAGTTGTATGTGTATATGCTGGAATACCCATATTTATAAAAATTGCAAACTCAATAACTGCTACCAATATAAATGGTAAACTTATTGATTTAAATACCAATAAGATAATTATGAAAATTGCACCGATTGAAACAACACTAACTCGTTTAAAGTCATCGTTTGTTATGTTGATCAAATCCTTTGTACATGGTGCTTCACCAACTAGTTTTGCTGATTTATCATATCTTTTAATAATTTTCTCTATACTTTTACATTGAGCATTTACTTCATCTGATGCTGTTTTATACTCTGATGTAACAAGCATTAATTGATATTTACCTGATTTTAACTCTTTTTTAACTTCTTTTGGAATAACTTCTTCCGGTACAGTAGGTCCAGCAATTGAATCAAGTGATACTGCTAATTTAACACCCTTTAAGTCTTTGATTTCTTTTATCATCTGTCTACTTTCTTTTGGACTTAAAGAACTATCTGTTAAAATCATTGAAGTCGCACCCATGTCAAAATTCTTTGCTAACTCGTTATTACCTTTTTTACTCATTAAGCTATCAGGCATTGTTCCTGCTAAATCATAATATACATCAGTGTGTGTATAACCCCAAACTGATGGAATTAAAATGATTAATGATGCAAGTAGAATAGCTTTAAAATGTTTTACTACAAAATCTGAAATAATCCCCATATCAGGAAGTAATACTCTGTGTCTTGTTTTTTCTATTAATTTATCACAAACAAGAATCATTGATGGTAATACCGTTACACATCCTAATACACCAAATACAACACCTTTTGCCATAACTACACCTAAATCTAATCCAAGTGTAAAACTCATAAAACATAAAGCTACGAAACCAGCAACTGTTGTTATTGAACTACCTACAACTGAAGTAATTGTATTTGATACGGCATGTGCCATTGCTCTATTATGGTCATCTCCATATCTTTCTTGATTTTCTTGGTATGAATGCCACAAGAAAATTGAATAATCCATTGTAACCGCAAGCTGTAATACTGCTGCAAGTGCTTGTGTAATATATGAAATCTGACCCTGTACAAAATTCGTTCCCAAATTATAAATTACAGCCATGCCAATACTAAATAGGAATAAAATTGGTATAATAAACGAGTCCATTGTAATTGAAAGAACCACAAAACAAAGCACTGCTGAAATTACAACGTAAGCAAATACTTCTTTTTCTGAAAGTTGTTTTGTATCTCTTAATACAGCAGACATACCGCTTACAAAACAATCTTTCTTAAGAATACCTTGAATCTTATCTGTTGCCTCCATTGTAACGTCATCACCCATTGATTTGTCGTATAAAACTATCATCAACTGTGAATTTTTTTCTCTGTTTTTAAAGAAACTTTCAACTTCACTTGGAAGAACTTCTGTCGGAATACTTGCATCTGCTATTGAACCATACCAAACTACTTTTTTAACATGGTCTACTTTTTTAACATCTTCTGCAAGATCTTTAATATCTTTATCTTCCATTCCATCTAACACTACAAAAGAAAAAGCACCAGTTCCAAATTTATCTAGTAATATATCCTGACCTTTCATAGTATCAATTTGTGATGGTAGATATGATAAAATATCATAATTTACTTTTGTGTTAAAATAAGAGATTCCTGAAGGAATTAATAATAAAAGTGATATTATTAATATTGGAATTCTTAACTTAACAACTGCTTTACCAAACTTAATCATTTTGCCACCTTCTCTTTCACATTTTTTCTATACTACTATAATAAAAAAAAAGACCGAATATTGACATATTCAATCTTTTTTATATGTTTACTTCAAATATACATTTTTTCAGTTTTGTATAATTCAAACTACATTTGTTTAAAAATGTCGTCCAATGAAAGTGTTAAAATGTATTCGTACACCTCAGAAAGTTCCTTAGGCGAGGCTGACATTCCACTTTTTACCCATTCAATTGCAACAAAACACATAGACTGCGCATAATAACTTGCAACATGTTCTGGTGTAAGCCATCTATGTTTTTTCATATGTGCATTATCTGAATTCTCATTTATCATTTCTAACAGTACTTCCTCTGCGCACTTTTTAGCAATATCCATAAATGTTATTGTACCCTCAAGCTTTACAGCTTTCGTATAAAAGATTTTGTCTTTCTCCATGTGAGTAAGTAAAATTTCCATTCCCTCTCTAACCATACCATTTTGAATAAGCGGACGCATCGGTTCTATTAATTCTGTCATAATTATCCATTCTATTAATTCATACTTGTCTTGAAAATGGTTATAAAAAGTTGGTCGAATAACTCCTGCTTTATCAGTAATTTCTTTAATAGTAATCTTTTCTAATGGTCTATTTTTGGCTAGTTGTTTCAAGCTCTCTGCTAAACTCGCATCAACAGCATTACTTTTTCTTTGTCCTACCATTTATCTAATCCTCGCAATTTTTATTCGTCAAACTCCATAATAACATAATACCCTTTTTCCGTTTCTTCTATCTCTACAACTTCTCCCTCTCTTGATTTTAGTCGCTCACTAACTTCATAATTTCCCGACATAGCAATTGCATGCTCAATAGTGTAATAATATGACGATGGTAATTTACCTTCTGTAATTTTCAAATGATCTCCCACCTTTGTCAATCCAGGTCTTTCCATTTTAAATTCCATTCTTCTCATACAATTCCTTCTTTCTTTATATCGGTTTATACTTAAGTATATTCTATTTTCAATATATACTCTAATCTCTGAATTTTCCATCTATAATATCTGAATTATTATCATAAAAATCAGATGTTTTATTTTTCATATTTTTATCATAAATAAGTCTTGAGATTCCTTTATAAATTATAGCCGCTCCTACAATTCTTATTGCTGTTTTGGCAACAAACCACGAAAAAAGAATACAGCACACTCCAACTACAACCGTTGAAAAAGCCATAAAACTGCTTAATTTCACATCATATCCCATACTCTTTACTTTAGAAACCCTTGATACTTCTCCTAATCCAACAAACAATACATATATTCCAAACATTGTAGGAATAAAATCAATGAAAAATCTTGGATTTGCAATTAACAATATTCCAAAGATCAAAGGAAATAAACCTAATCCTGTCGTAAACCCTGATGTTGCCTGATCCAAAAAATAATTTCCCATCAACGCACAACCTGCTAAAACTAATAATGTACCTATAATAAGGCTAAGCATTGCCACACTGCCTACTGGGAACACTAAAAGAAACGCCCCGAATATACATGATATAACAGCCATAGCAATAGCATTATTATAAATACTATATATCTTCTTTAAAACGTTAAACATAAAACATCTCCTATAGTTTTTATTTTTATTCAGCATTATTATAACATTCAAAATATTACTCTTCAAGAAACTTTTCTACAAAAAGAACAACTCTTCCCTTTGTAATTATCCTATTATTTTGTTATAATCCAATTGTATTTTTATAGAACATATTAATCTTTTTTAGGAGGCAATTATGGCAAAAAAAGAATTAAAAACTAATGCAGTCCGTATTTTAGAGAGAAATAAAATTGATTATGAATTAATAAACTATGAATGTGATGAATTTATTGACGGAATTCATACAGCCGAAGCAACAGGTGCTCCAATTGAACAATCCTTCAAAACTCTTGTTATGAAAGGAAAAAGCAATGCTTATTACGTATTTGTTATTCCAATTGCTGATGAAGTTGATTTAAAAGCTGCAGCACGATCTGTTAAAGAAAAATCTGTTGAAATGATTCACGTTAAAGATTTAACATCAATAACAGGCTATGTTAGAGGTGGATGCTCTCCTCTTGGAATGAAGAAATCCTTTCCAACTGTGATTGATTCATCTGCAGAAAAATTTGATGAAATATATATCAGTGGTGGACGAATTGGAACTTCTATCAAACTTAATCCTCAAGATTTAGCTAAAGTTGTAAGAGCTACTTTCTGCGACATCATTCGTTAATATAAGATTTTAAATTATAACAATAATAAAAAATCAAAAAAATATTAAAAAATAAAAAAATATTAAAAATTAAAATTGTATTATAATAAAACATACAAAAGTCATACGCATCACTTACACATAAATAAGCAACCGTATGACTTTTTATTCTATATTGTTTTAACTTTTAAGTTATCCCATTGTTTTTTATCAACAACAGTATACTCATCTACACCATCTCGACAACTTACAAATGCTATAGTGCCATCCTTCTTTTTTAAATAACCTACCCACATCTGATCATATAGTCCTGTTTCATCTAACGTTTGTAACGCAGCAAGTAAAACCTTTGGGCCCTTTAGGGTATACACCTCTAACTCTGCAAAAATTGGTTTACCCTCTGGACGACCTTCGCAACCAAAATCCGGTTCTTTTACAAAATTAATATAAGCTTCTGGTTGGAAATGACCTGCAGACAATTCTATTCCTTTTTCCAAAATATAATTCATTCCTAACAAATCAAAGGTTCCATCATCTAAATACGCGTACATAAATCAACCTCCCTTTGTGAACTGCACAAGTCCACTAAAATATCTTAATAAAAGGTTATTGCAAAACTTTATTACGCAATCACTTCATCTTCTACGAGATCAATAATTGTTTGTAATTCATTGCCATCGTTTGGTGCCTCACCATGACTAACATGCGAAATTTCTGGAATAACCTCACCTAACAATCTTATACTATCGTTCATAGTTTTTTCTATTGTGTAATATTTTCCTTCATCTTTTTGTTTATCCCAAACAAGATAAACTCTATAACATGAAGGAACTTCCATATATCTTTCTGGAAAATCTACTCTAACAATTGATATATCTTCACTAATATTCATTGTCATAACAGAAAATTCTTCTTCTAAATAAGGATACATTCTCTTTTCCTGATAAAACTCTTCATAAAGTTTATCCATGTATTCTTCTTTACCATCTGATAATTCAGTAATAAACTTTTCGCCTTCTTCAAACAACTTCTTTGGTAAAAGTGTAAACTCAACCTGTTTTCTAGACCAAATATGATATTGCTCATCTGTAAGTTGATCTAATGGTATTACACCTTGAGTTTTATCTTTTTCAACATTGTAAATTTTTTGCAAAAGTGGAAGTTTAAAAATTAAACTATCTGTAAATGCATTAATAAAAACGCCCTCAACATTAAAATCTGGAGTAACTGCCATTTCTACAACAGCCATAAATGGCATATTAATAATTAAAGGACTCGCTGGCTCCTGTGGAATATGCTTAGCCGATGTATAAATTGGCATATATAGCTCACCATCATCATTTTGAATAAATGCTGGTGCTGGGCTCTTATCATCATTCATCATTGCCGGTACTAGAACTCTGCAATTAATTATATGGTTAACTAAAGCTGTAAGATGCTGTGCATCTTTATTCTCGTTATATTCAACAATTAATTCTCCTAATTCCTTATTTTCTATCTCAATTGTCATTTCGACATCAATTTTTTCATTTTCTTTATTCTTATTCTCCATTTCTTTACCCTTTCTTCCTTAATTTCTTTAACCCTCTTTTAAAAAGCACTATACCTCTTCTAATTCTAACATAATAAAATTAATTTGTAACTATCTATTAATAAACGAAAATTTTTTGTTTTTTTTGTGTATTATGTAAAAATAGAATTTAAAAGCATAAAAAAAACTAGAAGAGTATGATTACTCCTCTAGTAATTTTTATACAATAATATTATTTTTATCTAATGACTTTATTGTTTAAATATTATTTAGCCAATTTATAAAAGCCTCTAAAAACTAGATTTTTCTATAATTTTCATCTAATGTTGTCTGTATAAGTTCATCAAGCATGTTGCCTATTTTTCCGTACTGTTTAACTCTTTCTTTTAACTTAGATGAAATACTCTTTTTCTTTTTGTAAATAATTCTTTGATCCACTGATGCCCATGCATCCATAATTATTGTACGTAACTGAATTTCTACGCGCATATTCTTTTGACCTTTTTTAGTCTCAATTGGGACCTCTAAAATCATATGATAGCTTTGATATCCATTAGATTTCGGATGTTTGATATAATCCTTTTCTTTTATCACATTAAATCTACCATCTGATTTTACTTTGTTTACTAACCAATAAATGTCTTTTAAGCAAAAACAAATAACTCTTACTCCAGAAATATCATTTAGCCTTGTTAATGCAACATCGAAATCGACCTTACAACCTTTCCTTTGCAATTTCTCACATATACTCTCTGCAGTTTTCATTCTACTTTCAATGTGTCTTGCAAAACCCTCTCCTGTCTTTTTCTTATATATTTTGTTTAAAAATTCAACATAATCTACTACTTTGTTCCTTGCCACATAATGCTCATGTTGAAATTTTTCGTCTTTCCAACGCTTGATAATCTCTTGTTTTCGAATATCGTTATCACTAAAATCTATTCTTGTTCTAAACACCACTGGTGTATTCTTTAATGTATGTTCCATGATACAATCCCCCCAATTTTCAATACAACTGTCACATTACCAAATAACCCTTAACCGCACAAAACCCTTAACGTCTTATATTGAAGGAAAATACTCAATCATGGTTTATATTTTATTTCACCAATATTCTAGATTCATTCTCAGTTTTTAAAGAAACAACATTATCAAATTGGTGATTTTGCAACATTTCTACGAACCTCGTATCTCGATATATCCATGGTAAATAATGAAAATATGAATTAGCATCTATGATTTCTTTTGGTGTTGCCCAACACAAATGATATCCTTTTTTTATCTCACTCATAGTCATATTGGTATCTACTGTTTCATCCTCTACTTCACAATAATAAAAATATGAATGACATATAAATTTTTCATCTTCATGATATAAATCTTTTCGAATTTCTTCTATCTCACCTAACTCGACTATAGAATCTTGTTTCACTAATAAGCCCGCTTCTTCTCGCACCTCTCTCATAATAGTGTCAATATAGGTTTCCCCGTTTTCTATACCTCCACCAACTATCTTATAATCTCCTGCTGCTCCATGCTGAGTTGCAATTCTACCGTTCTTAACAATAATCGTACGAACAGCATATTTTTCAAAAGCACGCATATCATCTGTATAATTTTTACTATCTAGAATCAACAATTTTTTCATAAGTTTTCCTCTCTCCATTAAAGGAATACTGGTTAAATATGTTAGTTATCTTGTCATCCCCTATAGTATAAATACTAGTTTAATATAAGTCCCCCCTTCATCTTATTAATAGACTAGTAAATCGTAAAAAATATATCGTCTTATTATTTATCGACATTTTTTTAATAAAGTTTATATATATTTTATTATTACCACAAAAAGCTAAATAAATCAACCTATTGTTCACTTTCTTCTATTTTAGCTTGTGGTTTGGCATTATCCTTATTTTGACTAGGCTTGTTATTGTCTGTATTCTCCTCAGTTATGCCTTGCTCTTTAGTTTTGTTGTTACCTGGCTTATTCGTCCACTTTGAAGCAGGCTTTGCACCTTTTCCATTTTTATCTGTATTATCTCTACCGGCCTTATTTTCACCATTTGGTACGGATTGAGAATCGTTATCAACAATATTTTCTTGTGTTTCCACCTTATCTTGATTTTTTATATCTTTATCTTCTTTTACATTTTTATTGTAATCTTTTTCTCTAAAATAATCCTCTGTCTTTTCCTTTTTAGAATCACCATTGGTATTCTCCGTATCTTTATCTTTTTCAACTGTAATTCGCCCAGTTGATGCCAACAATGAAAATACAGAATCATTTTGACACACCTTCACTTTTTCTTCTTCATACGGTATATCACCATTATTGTCGACCTCATCTTTGTAGATATCTTCCATCATAACGTATCTACCTGGTGAAATTCCAAGCTTAATAGCCTTCTCATGTACTTTTTTATTTGTCTTTGTAAAAAATAAATTTAATGTTTTATCACCCTTTTTTTTGATGATTTTTTCAATACGATTTTCTAAACTGCTTATAGTCTTTTCATTATCGCTTGAAATATTCATTAAAATATAATTATTCGCCCTCTTTATATACTTATCTTTATAAAGAATAGTAGTTGTTTCATTTATTGCATCATCGAAATCACAATATTTTTTACATTTTTTGTTATATTTTTTTAATACTTTTTTGCCGTCAGCATTAAGAGCACAAACATCAATCACCTTTCCTTGGCGATTTAAGGTGTACTCTACAGATGGATTAATATCTAAAGAAACGTACGTATATGGACTACGACAATAAAATTTATAGCTTGCAGTAGCAAGAATTACAATTGCAAAACATGCACACGAAAACATCACTTCTTTAATATATTCAGCTATTTCTTTTTTCTTTTTATTGTCAAGCTCTATAGTCTCTCCTATGCTTCCTTGACAATCAAGGGTTAATATTTCTCCGTCCTCTCTTAAAACGACGGTCTCATTATTTTTATCTTTGTCTAAAATTAATGCCTTCATATTCAACTCTCTGTCTTCTATAACTTAATATATTTTTCAAATAATCTTTAATGTAAAAATGTCCCAAGAAAATCTTTCAATATTGTTCTTGAGACACTCGCATATATTTTATACATTTTTCATAAAAATGTCAAATTTTATTTAACGTTTTTATATTTTCCTAAAAATTCCATTGTTCTCTTGTTTGTAGAATTAAACATTTCCTCTGGAGTTGTCTCTTCAACTATCAAACCTTTATCCATAAAAATCATTTTACTTGACACATTTTTTGCAAAATCCATTTCATGTGTAACAATTACCATTGTCATTTTTTCTTTTGCTAACTCTTTAATTACTTTTAAGATTTCTATGGTAAGTTCTGGATCTAATGCCGAAGTAGGTTCATCAAAAAAAAGAATTTTGGGCTTTAGAGCAAGCGCTCTTGCAATCGAAACACGTTGCTGCTGCCCTCCTGATAATTGACAAGGATAGGCATCTTCTCGTCCCTCTAACCCCATTTTTTTTAGTAACTCTCTTGCTTCAGAAATTACCTCTTCTTTTTTTCTTTTTTGCACCCTGATAGGTGCATCAATTATATTTTTTAAAACTGAATAATGTGGAAAAAGGTTAAAATTCTGGAAAACCAACCCAAAACATTCCATTGCTTTTTTTATTTTAGCTTTTTCACCATAAACAGCCTTTCCATCCTGAGAACCAACTACTTGTTCTCCCAAATATGAAAGTTCACCATCATCTATAGTTTCAAGAAATGTTGCACATCTTAATAATGTCGATTTTCCTGAACCAGAAGGTCCAATAATTGAAATCACATCACCTTCGTCAACTTTAAAACTTATATCTTTAAGAATTTCATTTCCATCGAAACTCTTTTTTATGTGATTCATTTCTAATACACTCATCTATATACTCCGTTTCAATATTTTTATATATTTATTTGTATATCAAATATATTTTATCAAACACTTTGTTTTTTTTATTATATATCATAATAATTTAGCTTTTCTTCAAACAATTCCATAATTGTAGCTACAGCAAAATTAAATACATAATAAAAAATAGCGGCAGCAACAAAAGGTAGCATACTCTTTTCTGCAGCTGCAAGTGCCTTTGCACCCGAAAACATCTCAGCATATGCAATTGAAAAAGCTAACGAAGTATCCTTTACCAGAGTAATTACTTCATTTGTAATCGCTGGAAGTATTCTTTTTATAACTTGTGGTAAAATTATAAAGAAAAATGTCTGTATTTTATTGTAGCCTAAAATCTTAGCTGCTTCATATTGTCCAACAGGCATAGATGAAATTCCACTTCTGAATATTTCAGCAAAATATGCTGCATAATTAATAGAAAAGCCAATAATCACTGCTATACCTCTATATTCAGGTGATAATTTACATTTAAACAAATAATAAGGTCCATAATATACAACTAGAAGTTGAAGCATTAATGGTGTACCTCTCATAATTGAAATGTAAACCTTCACTATTGTTCGTATTAATGGATTTTTTGACATTCTACCTGTAGTCACTACCAAACCTAGCGGAATTGAAAAAATCAGTGTTAACACAAAAATCATAATGGTAACCATCATACCGTCTGCTAATTGTAAAATAATATCAATAATATTCATATAATAAATCGAAATAACCCTTTCTAATTTTTCTTCTGCAAACCTTTGTTTGTCGAAAACAAATGAAATATTATTTTTCTAATATACAAACATCTGTTTTAAACCATTTTTTTGAGATTCTTGCAAAAGTATTATCATCTTTCATTTCAAATAATGTTTTTTCAACTAAGTCTCTTAATTTAGTATTGTTCTTAGCAAAACCCACTCCATATTTTTCGCTAGATATTTTATCTTCTAAAATAACGAATTTGTCTTCTTTTCCTTTAATCTGATCTTTTGCAACAAAAACATCCATAGCAACAGCATCCACTGCACCTGAATCTAAATCCATCATTGCTGTATTATAATCGCCTACTGTCTGCATTTTTGAAAAACTTTTTAGTAATTCTTTATGATCATCACTTTTTAGTGCCGTCTCAGCTGATGAATCCATTTGAACATCAACAACTTTTCCTGCAAGATCTTTAGAGTTTTTTATATTAGAATCTTTTTTTACAACAAATACCTGTGAATTATCCATGTAAGCCTTTGTCCAGGCATAACTGTTTTCTCGTCCATCAATTGTAAATCCATTCCAAATACAATCAATATTTCCAGTTTCAAGCTCAATATCTTTTGAATCCCAATCAATTGGTTTCAAAACGAGCTTCTTGCCCATTCTTTTTGCACACTCTCTAGCCAAATCTATATCAAATCCTTTAAATTCTCCATTTTTATCCTTGTAGCCAAAAGGTGGAAAATTTTGGTCAAAGCCAACAGTAAATGTCGCTTTTTTATTATCTGATGATTTTTTCTTATTGTGTGTAGCACTATAAACTCCTAGTACTGCGATAAGTAAAGCTATAACAATCAATAAAGATATTTTAATCTTTTTCATACTCATATTATATTTCTCCTCTTACTTTAGTATGCTAATATGCTAATAGATTATCATATTAGAAAAATGTTGTAAATAGGGAATTTATATTTTATTATATTTGATTCCAAAATATTCAAGATATGTTTTAAATTTTTCTTGAGCAACTAATGTAATATTTTTTAAAATCGATGGTTCCTCTTTCCATTTTTCAATTCCTCTTTTATAAAAAACAACCATGTCTTCTTCTATTAGAAAAGGAACGATTTCGTTTTTTAAACATTCCTTCAAAACTACTAATCTTGCAATTTTCCCATTTGCAGTTGAAAATGGTGATATCATCATAAAACAGTATAACAAATCCAACACATCATCTAATGTTACTTTTTCCTTTAAATTATAATCTTTTAAAAACGCTTTTAAATGCTCTTCTACCTCATTTGGTTGAACTGTTTCTATTTCATTGAATTTGTTTTTCACTGATTTATAACAATTGTTTTTCGATGAAAATGATTCACTTACTTGCGTTGCATTTTCTAGCATTAAATACAATTTTCTAATATAGTTTTCAGATAATTCTTTTTTTGCAGTCTTAATAATATAATCCATGCATTTAAAATGATTATTCATTTCTATAATTTCATCAACATCTAAAATGTTTCCACCTAACGATAAACTTTTATCGTCATACATGTACCTTACCTGCTCTCTCGAAAGTTTTCCGCCTTCTATTTTAAATGTATTAAAAGTCGCATCAATCACAAATCCATGATAAATTCCATCCTCAATATTATTTTTCATTTCTATTTCTAAAACTTTTGATAATCCCTTTTTCTTTCTTCTTGCTTCTATTCTAATAGGTTTCTTAGCAGTGTCAGGAATAAGCCACATTTTTCCTATTTTTTGTACTCCTGGAATTATTCCCTCTTGACAATAATTTCTAACTGCTCTCGTTGTAATATTCCATTCTCGTGCTACCTGCGAAACGGATTTATACACTTGCTTATTATTCTCATTTATATCCATAATCATATCTCCTTCATATAGAATTTCTCACATTTGCATTTCCTAGTTTTTTCTCGTGTTACTAATAATATTATGACTACTATATTTTAATCAATAATCTTTTTTACTAACATAACTTTTTACTATATTTTTAATTACTAACAATATACTTTCAAACCGCCTAATCTATATCATTATTTTACTTTAGTAGAAAAATTCTTTCAACATTTCCCTCAAAAAATTTGTTGTTTTTTCATTACAATTTTCTTATAATGAATAAGAATTTAACGAAAGAAGGTTTTACAATGAAATTTACTACAATTAATGAATTACAAAATTTTGATTTTCACGATGCTAATATTAATGGCATTCGTTTTTCGCTCGACAATTTAATTTTACATTTAGATAATGTGAAAATTTTACCAACAAATACAACAAATCGCGACATTCGAACAATGCGCACTAACAATCTTTTTTTAACATTAGAAAAAGCATCCATTATCAAATTTATAAATGAAGGATATAAAATATATGACCCTAACGGGAAACTAATGTCCACCGTAGAAGATTCTCCAATATCTGAAGAAAACTATAAAAAAGCATTTGAAGATCTTGCTTCATGCACAATTAACAACATTGAACAAAACGACAACATTTATACTATTTCAATTGACACAGAAGACCATACATATTTACTTTGCGTCAAATGTCAACGCAATTTAGAAGACTGGGATAAATATTTCAATTTATAGAATACTTTTTTTATTTTTTATTGTTTATTCTTTAGTTACACATTAATTTTGTGTGTTACAACTTTTTAATTCAATTCTATGAATAAAAACACTACAATGATGGTCCCATAAACAAGTTTCCAACTAAGTCTATGCGGACCATCAACTATATATAAACTATACTTACATAGTATAGATTTCTATATACGATTTTACTGTTCTTTACTACTTATTCACTACATTTTATTCACTACATTTTATTCACTGCATTTTATTCACTACATTTTTACTTTACTACTTCTCTCATCACATTTCTCCCTTGCAACAAATATTTCGTATCATTCATCCAACTACTTTACTGTTAATTATGCTTAAAGTTTCAAGAAATTTTCTTGCAGATTTACTTCTTCAGGAATATCAAATCCTTGTGTCTGAATTTTCTTTATAACATTGTTCACCAAACTTTGCTGTGTAGCAATATTACTTTCATACTTTGCAATCACATCCTTGTACTGCGGATTGTCTTTTAATTTATTCCTAATATCTTTTGAAAAAGCACAATATGTCGCCAAAATTCCTCTTGTAATCTTATTTAATCTAAGCGAACCTGCCACCTCATATTTCATATAAGTCATATAGTCTGCAATAAAAACATTTCTAAAATTATTTGAATACTTTTTCAACTGTAACTTTAGTTTTTCCTTCTGTTCTGTAGATAACTGTGAATTCTTCTTATAAAATTGTAAGTAATCACAATATTCTGCTGTCAATGATGGGTCTTTTATATTATTCCAATATGCCCCCTGAACTGTTTTACACATTTCCCAACGATATTCTCCACAAATTCTCAAAAAGCTTATTTCGACATCCTCAAAATGGAAAATCGAAACAATCATTCTCGCTGGAGTTGCTCGTCTTCTACCTTCAATTTCCTGCCACATACTTGTTCTACTTCCTAAATTAGGGAATAAAATCACATATGGCATAACCTCTTTTTGTACATAAAGCTGTGTAATTCCCTTTGCAGTATCAGAAAAAACTGTTTCTCTATAGAACAAACTATAGTCAATGCCTTTAATCTTATTTAAGGTTTCTCTAACAACTTCTTTTGACATATAGGCCACATCTAACGGTTTTTGTACATTTTCTTTGTCAAAAATTGGATTAAAAACTGAAATTCTTCCAAATGACATTCTATTTCCTAATGTAAAAAAGTTCTTTATCTCAAATTCTAACTTTTTCTCATTATTATCTATCATTTCATTGTATTCTTTTTCTGAAATCTCTCCATGCGATTTTTGTTCTCTAAGAAACGTTGCATAATCTGCATCAAACTCATTCCTTGAAGGTTCAACTTCTCCATTATAAATCAAACGCAGCCATTCCATTAAAGTAACAATCTTTCCCTCTTCATCTGGCTCATAAGATTTTGCAATTCTGTACAATTCCTTAGTATATTCCTCCCCAGCCAGCTCCTCATCAATAAAACCAAACATCAAAAACATCGTAACTTCAATTGGTGCCTCACCCTCATCAACTGTTTTCTTAAAAACATCTGTATAAACTCTATAAAAATCTTTAGCAATATCTCTTCGTATAACTCTCATTTCGTCTGAAGCATCTACTCTATTAGGTGATGATTTATATTGTTCAACGCTTTCCTTAAATCTATTTTTAACTTCTACATCTATATTTGCATATTCCAAAATTGTATCAATTGCATTAACAATTGATACGTTTTCATCATCTTCTACAGAATCTCTCTTTAACTGTTCCGATTTTGCCTTTACCTTTGTAAAAACTGATTTAAAATTGGCGGTCATTTTTGCAAAGTTATTGTTAAAATCAAAAATATACTTACTCTCTTCTAATATATTTCTAAACAAAGTAGTATTAACAAGAACCGCTCCACTACAAATTGTTGCATCCAAACCATAAAAACCTTCACGAATCTTTGCATCATTTTTATATAAAGCAATCACAAAATCAGCTCGCCAACTATTAATTATTTCACTTTTCTTTATTTCTTCTATATTATATAACTCTAAAAAAGTCCTTGTTGGTTCCCCTGTCAACATACATAAGGTTGGATATTCTTTTTCATCTTTTCTCAATTTTTCTATATCTTGAACCAATTTTTCATATTTTTTCTTTAAGTTAAGATAAGCATTACAAGAAAGCTGAACCATCTGAGATGCTAATACACTAGAAATCTTTGGATTCGATAATACAGCATTTTCAATATCCTTATCCGACTCATACTTATAACTATAAATTGTTGCATCAGTCAAAGCCTGATAAGTACAAACGTATTTTTCCGCAGGCTTCTCTCCTACACCTAAAATACCACCTGTTGAAATACTTATATTGATATAGTCAGAAAACATCCTAATTGATCCTTTCAAAACAATTTCAATTGTTTTAACATCATCATCACTTCCATGTATAATCTGTCCCTTTTTAATCTCAATTAGACTCATTCTAGATTCTTCCTTCCTTTTTATACATTAAACCTGAACCACATTCCTTCTATATAAAACTCTGCTCTTTATAACACAACTTTTTGCAAAATAAAGTTTCACTCTTATATACTCATATTCCCTAAACAAATTAAACTTTTTGCAAAATACACATCCCACTCCCTCACCTCAAAGATTATATCGGTATCCAATTTTTCAAACATTACTCTAATGCCACAAACAAGTATTTTTATACTCTATTTAATAATTTTTATGTATTTTTAATGCAAAAAAAATTGACGTAGACTCTATATAACATTATAATTGAAATTGCGTATTTTTATGAATACAATATAAAATAGTTTTGTTTAAGAATAACTTAATTGGCTATCTGAATCATTTAATATCAAATTGATATAATGTCATTTAATATTATTTTAGAATAAACTAATATTTACTAGATCTCAATTTGAGATTTTTTATAATTTATTTGAAAATCATTACATCTTTTAAATATAATTCACAAAATTATAATTTCAGACGATTACACGAAAGGAGATTTACATATGTGGGTTGCTGATAATTGGAAAGACTATAATGTCTTAGATTGTTCAAGAGGAGAAAAACTAGAGCGCTGGGGAGATTACATCCTTGTTCGTCCTGACCCTCAAGTCATTTGGGATACCCCTAAAAAAAGTAAAGGCTGGAAAAAGAAAAATGGTCACTATCACAGAAGTTCAAAAGGTGGCGGCGAATGGGAATTTTTTAATCTTCCAGAGCAATGGAGCATTAACTACAAAAACTTAACATTTCAATTAAAGCCTTTTAGCTTTAAACATACAGGATTGTTCCCAGAACAAGCTGTAAACTGGGATTGGTTTTCAGAAAAAATTAGAAAAGCTAATCGTCCAATAAGGGTTCTAAATCTTTTCGCATATACAGGTGGTGCTACTCTCGCAGCCGCTGAAGCTGGTGCACAAGTTACTCATGTCGACGCCTCTAAAGGCATGGTTGCATGGGCCAAGGAAAATGCAGTATCTTCAGGTCTCGCCGATGCACCAATACGTTGGCTTGTCGATGACTGTGTTAAATTCGTAGAACGCGAAATACGTCGTGGACATCACTATGATGCCATAATAATGGATCCACCTTCATATGGCCGTGGTCCCAAAGGAGAAATTTGGAAAATAGAGGACAATATTTATAATTTAATAAAATTATGTACTCAAATTTTAGTTCCAAATCCTTTATTCTTCCTTGTAAACTCATACACTACAGGATTACAGCCCGCTGTTTTAAAATATATGATTACAACCGCATTAAAAGATTTTCCTGGCACAGTAACAGCAGATGAAATCGGCCTTCCAGTTTATTCAACTGGTTTAGTTCTTCCTTGTGGTGCAAGTGGACGTTTTGAAGGAAAATAATCGGCATTATTCGATACACACTTTCAAAAAGCCATCAACAAATCTATAAAAATAAAAGGATAAATTATTCATATTAATAATATTAGCTATTCTTTAAACTAATTTACAATATTGAAATTATTTATCCTTTTTATTATATATTTCTATTATATATATTATTTTATATATATTATTTCTATTATATATAATATATATTCTTCCTATTATATATTTCTAATAAGAAAATTTTTTTTGCGTTATTTATCTTAAAACAACCTAAAGCATTTTTTTCTTTCTCAAAATCAAGATTAATATTACGCATATCACAATTGTCAAAAATATAATAATTGAAAATCCATGTGTAGTTTTTGCTAAAGGCATCCACTTAACATCAACATTCATTCCATAAATTCCAGATATTACAGTTGGAACTGCCATTATTAAAGTTACGGATGTAAGTGTTTTCATAACTGTATTCAATCTATTATCAAGAACAGAAGACATCAATTCCCTTGTTCCTTGTACAATATCTCTATATATACTTGTCATCTCAAAGGCCTGCTGATTTTCAACTATAACATCTCCTAATAATTCCTTATCTTCAGGATACTGTTCAAGTCGTTTATATCTTGTTAATCTATCTAAAACTACACCGTTTGCTCTAAGGGATGTTGCAAAATAAACCAATGTTGATTCTAATTCATGTAAAGCAATTAAATCTTCTTCTCGTGTATCGTTTCCAACTCTTTCTTCTATCTCCGTCCTCATTTTATCAATCACGCGAAGATCACTTTGATAAAGAGCTGCTGTTCTATATAAAATCTGGTACACAAACCTAAGTTTTTTCTTGGTCGAAAACTCCCTAACTCTATTTTGAATAAACGTATGTAAAACAGGCGTATCCTCTGTACATATTGTAACAATCTCATCTGCAGTTAAAATTATTCCTAAAGGTATAGTTGTATATGATTCTTTTTCATGTCGGATCTCAATTGTTGGAATATCCACTAAAATCAAAGTATATCCATCCTGTAATTCAATACGTGAACTTTCTTCTTCATCCAATGCGGCCAAAACATCTTCTATATCAAGGTTTAGCTGTTCTGCAACATATTGCCCTTCGGACACAGAAGGATTAATCATTTGAACCCATACTCCATTTCCGATTTCTTTTTCTTCATGAATCAACTTATTATCAGTTTTATAATACTTAACCATTCATTTCATCTCTTTCATATATGATCTGATAAATTTTTAAATCCAACCACTTGCCGAATTTAAAACCTACTTTCTTAAGTTCCCCACAATATACAAAATCGAATTTTTCATGCAATTTACAACTTATTATATTTTCACCTGTAATTAAAGAAACTACAGTATTAATCTTCTTATTTTTCTTTGCAAAATCAAGAATAAATTGCATCAACCTTGTTCCTACACCCTGACCTCTATAGTCCTTGTGCAAATAAATTGATATTTCCACACTACCATCAAAAGCCTTTCTATCTCTATACCTAGACAATGAAACATATCCAGCGACAACGCCATCAATCTCTTCTACAAATATAGCATACGGATCATTAAGATGTTCTTCAAACCATTTTTTCCTATCATCAAAATCCTTCTCTTCTGTGTCAAATGTTGCAACTGTATTAATTATTGCATCATTATAAATATTCATTAAACATTCTAAATCTTCATGTTTTGCTCTACGTATCATAATGTAACTTCCTATAATCCTTCTAAAAAATTATAAACCAATATAAAATTGTCTAGTACAAACTCCACACACATTTTATATCGGTTTATTAAAGTCTTTAACTACTTAGAAGCATATTTTTCACAATGTTTTCTAATTAACTCTTCATCTTCGAAATAGTTAATTTTCATCATATCTTTTACTTCTTTCATTGTTTGAGCTGCTTTTTCTCTTGCAACGATACTTCCTTCTTTTAAAATATCATATACTCCAACAATGTCTTTCTCATACTCACTTCTTCTTGCTCTAATTGGTGATAACTCTTCTTGCAAAACATTATTTAAGAATTTTTTAATTTTAACATCTCCTAGTCCACCTCTTTGATAATGTGCCTTCATTTCATCAAGACTGTTATAATCCTTAGCGTACTCATCAATATGACCTTGATTACAAAAAGCATCAAGATACGTAAATACTGTATTTCCCTCAATATGACCAGGATCAGAAACTTGAATATGTTCTGGATCAGTGTACATACTCATTACTTTATTTCGTACATCTTCCTCCGTATCTGATAAATAAATACAATTGCCTAAAGATTTACTCATTTTTTGTTTACCATCAATTCCAGGTAATCTCATACAAGCATCATTTTCTGGCAAAATCACTTCTGGCTCTACTAAAACCTCTCCATAGACTGAATTAAATTTTCTAACAATTTCCCTAGCCTGCTCAATCATAGGCAATTGATCTTCACCAACTGGAATTGTTGTAGCTTTAAATGCTGTAATATCAGCAGCTTGACTAATTGGATAAGTAAAAAATCCAACTGGAATACTAGCTTCAAAATTTCTCATTTTAATTTCGTTTTTAACAGTAGGATTTCTTTGTAATCTAGAAACAGTTACTAAATTTGCATAAAAAAATGTCAACTCTGTTAATTCTGGAATCTGAGATTGTACAAAAATTGTTGCTTTTTTAGGATCGATTCCACATGATAAATAATCTAAAGCAACTTCTATAATATTCTGTCTAATTTTTTCTGGATTATCAAAATTATCTGTTAATGCTTGTGCATCTGCTATCATTATATATATTTTATCAAACTCTCCACTATTCTGAAGTTGTACCCTTCTCTTTAAAGAGCCAGCATAATGTCCTACATGTAATCTTCCCGTTGGTCTATCTCCTGTTAAAATTATCTTCTCCATATCTTTTCTCCTTATACGATTATTTTTTATATTTTTATTTCTATAGAATTTGTTCTATATGTTTTATATTCCTCAATATAGCTGTTACATTATTAATCCACAAAATAAAAAAACTCTTATCACATGGATAAGAGTAAATAGCCACCTGTGTAAATACTATAACATACCATCATATGTCTTGCTATAACGGTGCAAAACCGTCGAGAACTAATCACATTTATAATAAAATTTCTTTCCTGCTTTGTTCACGCCCTCATGAGTCCATTCAATATATCTCAACTGTCACTTTCCCACCACCAGTAACTCTCTGTAAATCTACCAACATATTTACTACTCTCAATCATCAGTTTATCTTACCTCATTATAGTATCAGTATTTATATTTATTGTCAAGAAAGATAAACCCTTTCTCGTCTATTTCAAATTATTCATTTGATCTTTTATTTGATTTTTCATTTAATTTCACCAAAAGTATTATATATAAAAAAAGAAGTACTTAAAAAGTACTTCTTCACAGGGGTGGAAGGAATCGAACCCTCCTCTGGAGTTTTGGAGACTCTTATTCTACCGATGAACTACACCCCTTCATCTTTTTTTATTTTTCATATATCTTCAAAACTTCATACAAGCTTTTCTCTTTGAAAACCTTTTTGGTCAAGCCTTCGACCTATTAGTAACAGTCAGCTACATACATTACTGTACTTCCACCTCTGCCCTATTTACCTGTTAGTCTCTCA
>Ga0256407_10000846_pt1 | contig 69055 bp, 56 predicted proteins | sample RumenRJG_04DNA_FD_193489 | JGI IMG/M metagenome (GOLD analysis project Ga0256407, IMG submission 193489) | Bovine rumen microbial communities from Lethbridge, Alberta, Canada - RJG_04 | ecosystem: Host-associated > Mammals > Digestive system > Stomach > Rumen | place: Canada: Alberta... | reverse complement strand
TCGCCCTCATCCTCCCCCTCCTCGCCCTCGCCGCCGCGGCGGCGCGCGCCGAAGACCCCGCCACGCCGAGCAGTCCTCGTGCGGAGAGCATTGACTGTGCGCGCCCCCCGCGCGCGCCGTTCGAAGACCATTTTCACCAAGCGAAGGTCTATTGCGCAACGGGCGAATTCGAAAAGGCCCGCGAGCAGATGGAATCGGTCTTGCGCGCCGACCATAGGAACGAATCGGCCCTCGCCCTGCTCGGGCGGATCGACGAACGCGAATGGCAAGTCAATCATCGCGAGCCACGCGCGCGGCAAACGCCCGACGACATCGTGAACGAGAAACTGGATTCCATCCTCGTCGAAGACTTCGAGTTCTATCAAATGTATTTTTGCGACCTGATCGCGTTCCTCCAGGATGCTTCGTGCGAGGTGGATGCGAAGACCGAGTCCCCGAAACGAGGCGTTGCCTTCTCCTTCAACTCCGCGAACGGCCGGCGCGTGGACTTCGATATCGGCGGTTCGCCCATCGACCCCGATGCCGACGATTCTTCCGCATTGGACGACATTCCCCGAATCACGGTCAGGGCGAAGTGGCTTCCCCTTCGCTCCGCGCTGAACATCGCCGCCGACAAGGCCAATCTGGAATACCGGGTCGAGTCCGGTCGGGTCGTGTTCTCCCGCAAAGCAACTTCCGCCACGGCGAACGCGCCCGCCGCGTCCGAATCACACGCAGAGAGCGCAGAGAGCGCGGAGCCCGCCCCCCACGCGGAGTCCGCGGAGGGCGCGGAGTGAGTTTTCGTCTGGCGTCTGGCGCCTGGCATCGGGCGAGACGAGAGACGACAAGACGACGAGACGACGAGACGCCGGGAGAAACCACCAACCACCAACCACTAACCACTAACCACCAACAACCAACCACGCAGCCATGAAAACGACAGCCCTGCTGCTTTCCCTCTTCGCCCTTGCGCCGCTCGTCGCGGCGCGGGCGGAAGACCCCGCCACGAACGCGCCCGCGGCCGATCCGGCCGCCATCGTCGGCGCAAAGGCGGTCATCGCCGCCGCGCTGCGGCCCGAGCCGAAGCCCGCCGCGGAAACGAACGGCTGGGACCGGTTCCTGCTCGCCGTCCGCGCGCTCGAGGACCGCCAGGCCGAGACGCGCGGCGCGGTCGACCCCGCCGCGTGGCTCGCCGCCGTCGACCTCGCGCTCGCCGTGGAGCCCGACGCCCGGCGCACGATCGACGCCAAGGCCGCTCCTTCGAACGGCGACGCCCTTTCGCCCACGGTCCGCGGCGAGCTGAGGGCGCTGCTTTCCGTCCTGCCCGGCCCGTCGGGCTGGGACGCGATTCGCGCGGGCCTCCGCGAGCGCGGGGAGCGCCTCGCGGCGGAGACGGCCGCGGGGACCGCGGCCGCCACCGAAGGGGAGAAGGAGCCGGTAGCGTCCGCCGTCCCGGCGGACAAGGCCGACGGCAAGGACGAAAAGCAGGACGAGAAGAAGCCCGACGGGCGGCCGGTGCTGCTCGCGGCGCTGCGGGTCGCGGCGGACTTCCTCGGCGGGGGCGGACGCGGCGCGCCGGAGTCGCTCGGCGCGCTCGCGGCGCTGCCGCTTCCGGAGGGGCTCGCGTCGAACCGCGCGGAGAAGGCGGTCGCGGCGCTGCGCCGCGCGATGGACGATCCCGGCGTGCCGCGGCGCGCGCCGTTCTCGGTCGAGCGCCTGATGCGCAAGATCGAGGACGCCCGCCGCGGGCGCGCCCGCGTCCGTCTGACGAAGGAGCTCGCGGACCTTTCCGACGAGGACTTCGCGGCGGTCGCGGCGCGGCTGTTCGCCCCGGTCGACGAGGACGCGGGCGATACGGACGAGTTCGACTGGTACGTCGACTCCTACGAAACGCCGAGCAACGTCGTCGCGCGCCTCGCGAAGGCGGCCGCGGCGCTGCCGGACGCGGGCGGATCCCCCCTCGCGTGGCGCCTGGTGAACCGCGCGGAGGACGTCCCGGAGGTGCGCGCGCTGTTCGACGCGGCCGTCGCGGCGAAGGATCCGCTCGGCTCGATCCGCAAGCGCGTGGCCGACGCCAAGGCGCGCCGCGCGGCGTCCGGCGACGGGGAGGACGAGGAGGACGAAGACGACGAGGGCGGCGAGGACGACGACGACGTCTTCCCCTTCTCCTGGTCGGACCGCGGAGGCCCGGCCGGCCAGTACGCCGGCGCGCTTTGCACGCTGCTCTCCGTCGATCTCAACGCCGGCCGCCTTGCCGAAGCCGAGGCGCTCGCCGCGCCGCTCGCCGCGGACGACTGGCGCGTCGTCCTGCGGCTCGCCGAGGAATCCTACTACAGCTGCGGTCTCGCCGTCGTCCGGCCGAACGACGCCTGGCGCGCGTTCCTCGAGGCGCGGCTCCCCGCGGGCGAGGACCTTCTCTCCTCGCCGTTCCTCGGCCGCTACGCGGAGGCCTGCGTTCCCGACGGCGCGGAGCGGTTCGAAAAAACGTGCGTCCGCCTCCTCGGCGACGCCGCCTCCGGCGAGAAGGCGAAGAAGGCGCTCAAGCGCCACCGCCTCGACTTCGCCCGCCTTTCCGGCGACCTCGACGCGCTCGAGGCCGACTTCCTCGAAAAGACCGATCCCGCCTCGAAGGACGACTTCCAGGACAAGGGCAACTGGTGCCGCGCGCTCGAGGCGCTCGGCGAAACGAACCGCCTCGCCCGCGCGCTCGACCGCGTCGTCGCCCTCGCGGCGACGCCCCTGCCGGACGGCTCCCGCCGCACGGCGCCCGTCTGGGCCGTCCCGATCCTCGCGCGCGCCGGCCGCCTCGCCGACGCGGAGGCCGTCGCCCGCGCGGCGATGGCGGAGGACGCCGCGAAGAAGCGGAAGGGCGAGAACGTCTGGCGGTCGTCCTCCTACGGAGGCGACCCCGCCACGGCGCTGCTGCGCGCCTACGCCGACGCCGGCCGCCCGGACGAGGCGCTCGCCCTCGCCGCCGGCTGGCCGTACTGGAAGAGCGGCACGCTCGCCGCGTCCGACGCCCGCTGCGCGAACCGCGACTCCCTCGCCGCGACGGTCTCCCGCGCCCTCTTCGCCGCCGGCGGCGAAACGAACGCCGCCGCCGCCGCCGCGCTCGCCCGTGCCGCCGCGGGCGACGGCACCTCGCGCGACTGGCCCTACGAAATCCTCCTCGAGACGACGGAGCCCGCCGCGTTCCGCGCGACGCTCGACGGTTTCGTCCGCCTCGACCCCTACGAGGAGCGCCCGTGGCAGTGGAAGGCCGAGTCGCTGCGCCGCGAGGGCGACCTCGCGGGCGCCGAGGCGGCCGCGCGCCGCGCCCTCGAGATCGACCCCACCGACGGCGAGTCGCCCGCCGGCGACCGCGTCCGCTCCTACTCGATCCTCGCCTCCGTCCTGGAGGACAGGGGCGGCGAGGCGGACCTCTCCGAGGCCGCGACGCTGCGGCGCGTCGTCGCCGCCGTGCGCGCCGCGGAGAAGGGCGACGAGCTCACGGACCTCGGCTTCCTCGCCGGCGCCATCGCGCGCTACGACGAGGCCGCGGCGCTCTTCTCCGACGCCTACTGCGTGCAGTGGCGCCTCGCCGAGCGCCTGCGCAAGGCGGGTCGCGCGGACGAGGCCGCGGCGCACTACGAGGAGACCTTCCGGCACATGCCGGCGCAGTTCGGGCAGGTGGCGTCGCTCTGCTTCGGTTGCGAGGGTGTCTTCTCCAGCAAGGAGAGCGCCGGCGCCGCGGAGCGCATCCTGCCCGCGCTCGCCGCCGCGCCCGGCGCGGGCGCGAGCGTCCACTACCTGCTCGGGATGCTGCGCGAGCACCAGAAGAAATACGACGAGGCGTGGGCGGCCTGGTCCCGCGCGCTCGAGGTCGACCCCGGCCACTTCGACGCGCTGAAGGAGCTGCTCTCGCTCCGCGACGAGGTCGAGCGTCCGGCCGCCGACTGGGCGAAGCTGCAGGAGCGCGCGCGGATGCTCGACCCGTTCCTGGCGAACCACTCCGAGGATCCGGCCCGCATCGTCGACTGGCCGGGGCTCTGGCGCGCGTTCGAGGAAGCCGCCGCGGGCGCCCCGGCGCCGTGGAAGGCGCCGGAGGGGCCGCTCTTCCGGTTCGAGGCGGCGGAACGCGTCGCCGCCGCGGCGGACTCCGCGCGCCGCGCGGCCGAAGACGAAATCGCGCGCGAGGCGGGCGCGGCCGCGCCCGCGGAAGAGGACGGCAAGACGGACGCCGGAAGCGGCCGCGTCGGCGCGCAGTACCTCCCCGCGCGGAAGCTCGCCACGGGAGGCGGGCGCTACTGGGCGAGCCGCCTCGTCGACCTCGCCTCCGCGCTCGCCGCCGACCCGAAGGGTTCGCGCTCCGACGCGATGAACTACTGCGCCGGCGAGCCCTTCGCCCTCTCCGCCGGCGATGCGTCGTACGACTACGGCCCCTTCGGCTCAGACGACGACTACTTCTGGGACGACTGAGCGCTTGAGCGCCAGCGAATCGCCGCCCGTGGAGCGGCGATTCGCGGAAAATGAAAAATTTTTCGCGGAGGGGTTGCTTTTCGCGGGGGATTTTGCTAGCATCAGCGCCCGTTTTGCGACCATTCCAGGAAAATCAGGCCAGCTAACCCATGCCTACCATCAACCAGCTCGTGCGCAAAGGCCGTCAGACGCTCGCCAAGAAGAGCAAGTCCCCGGCCCTGAAGAACTGCCCCCAGCGCCGCGGCGTCTGCCTTCTCGTGAAGACCCAGACCCCGAAGAAGCCGAACTCCGCGCTACGCAAGGTCTGCCGCGTCCGCCTCACGACCGGCTACGAAGTGACCGCCTACATCGGCGGCGAGGGCCACAACCTGCAGGAGCACAGCGTCGTGCTCGTCCGCGGCGGCCGCGTGGCCGACCTTCCGGGCGTGCGCTACCACGTGGTGCGCGGCGCGCTGGACTGCCTCGGCGTGAACGGCCGCAAGCAGGGCCGCTCGAAGTACGGCATGAAGCACGGCAAGTAGGATAGGAGTCCGCAACCATGTCACGCAGGAAGAACGGCGCGTCGATGAAGCACGCGCACGAGATCGACCCCAAGTACGGCAGCGAGCTGGTCTCGCACATGATCAACCACTTCATGCGCAAGGGCAAGAAGACGACGGCCCGGCGCATCGTCTACGGCGCGCTCGCGGAGCTGGAGGGCAAGGTCGAGGGCAAGGAGATCCTCGAGGTGCTCGACGCCTCCGTGAACAACATGAAGCCGCGCGTCGAGGTGAAGTCCCGCCGCGTGGGCGGCGCCTCCTACCAGGTGCCGGTCGAGATCAAGCCCGCGCGCCAGCTCGCGCTCGCGCTGCGCTGGCTCGTGACCTACGCCTCCGGGCGCCGCGGCATGGGCATGCCCAAGGCGGTGGCGGCGGAGCTGCTGGACGCCTACAACAACACGGGCAACGTGATCAAGAAGCGCGACGACACGCACAAGATGGCGCAGGCCAACCGCGCGTTCGCGCACTACGCGTTCTAGGAACGCATCTCCCTTTTCGGCCGCTCCCGGAATCCTCCGGGGGAGGCGGCCGCGGATCCCCTGCGGGGCGCGGCAAGACGGTTCTTTGACAACGGCAGACGATACGAAACCTTTCTCTCCCGAGAAATCGATGGGCACTGACGCCACCAGCACCAAGCGCACCGCGGGCGCGGCCGGAAACGGCCGCACGCACGCGCTCGCGGACGTGCGGAACATCGGCATCATCGCCCACATCGACGCGGGGAAGACGACGGTTTCCGAACGCATCCTGTACTACGCCGGCGCGATCCACAAGATCGGCGAGGTCCACGAGGGCAACGCCACGATGGACTGGATGGTGCAGGAGCGCGAACGGGGCATCACCATCACGTCCGCCGCCATCACGTGCGAGTGGATGGGGAAGCAGGTGAACCTCATCGACACGCCCGGACACGTCGACTTCACGGTCGAGGTGGAGCGGGCGCTGCGCGTCCTGGACGGCGCGGTCGGCGTGTTCTGCGCCGTCGCGGGGGTCCAGCCGCAGTCGGAGACCGTCTGGAGGCAGGCGGACCGCTACCAGGTCCCGCGCATCGCGTTCGTCAACAAGATGGACAGGATGGGCGCGGACTTCGGCCGGGTCGTCGGGGAGCTGAAGAGCAAGCTGAAGGCGAACGCGATTCCCCTGCAGCTGCCGATCGGCGCCTCCGAGACGTTCCGGGGCGCGGTGGACCTGATCGGCATGAAGGCCGTCACCTACCGGGACGAGGACCTGGGCTCCGAGCCGCAGGTCTCCGAGATCCCGGCGGAGCTCGCGGACGAGGCGAAGGCCGCGCGCGAGGCGATGGTCGAGGCGATCGCGGAGGCCGACGAGGCGTTCGCGGACCTCTATCTTTCCGGCGAGGAACTGAAGGCGGACGACATCCACGCGGCGCTGCGGCGCTGCGTCGTCGGCCGCAAGGCGGTGCCCGTCCTCTGCGGGACGGCGCTGCGGGACAAGGGCGTGCAGCCCCTGCTCGACGCGGTGGTCCGGTATTTGCCGTCGCCGCTCGACGTTCCCGCGGTGGAAGGCACCGAGATCCGGACGGGCAAGACCGTCCAGAGGCCGGCGGACGACACCGCTCCGCTTGCGGGCCTCATTTTCAAGGTGGCCGCTGACCCCTATCTCGGCCGCCTGCTTTACGTGAGGGTCTACTCCGGCGTTCTGCGCAAGGGCATGAACGTCTGGAATCCGAGGACCCGGACGAGGGACCGCGTGATGCGGCTCATTCGGATGCATTCGAACGAGCAGCTCGACACGGACGCGATTTACGCGGGGGAGATCGGCGTGCTGGGGGGCATCGGGAAGTTCACGACGGGCGACACCGTCTGCGCCGAGCAGGCGCAGATCGCGCTCGACCGCATCGAGTTCCCGGAGCCCGTGATGTTCATGGCGATCGAACCGAAGTCGCGCGCGGACAAGGACAAGCTCGGGGAGGCTCTCCAGATGCTCTCCGACGAGGATCCGACGTGCCGCGTGCGCACGGACGAGGAGACCGGGCAGACGATCGTGAGCGGGATGGGCGAGCTGCACCTCGACATCCTCCGCGACCGGCTCGTCCGGGAGTTCAAGGTGCCGGCGAACACCGGCAAACCGATGGTTTCGTATTGTGAAACGGTCACCGGCGAAGCGGACGGACGCCACACGTTCGACCGCGAGATCGGTGGCAAGCGCCAGGCGGCCACGGTGGAGCTCCACGTTTCGCCGATGGAGCGCGGGAAGGGCAACCTCGTCGAGGTGAAGCCGCCCCGCAACACCATACCGCCGGAATTCTGCGCCCCGATCGAGCAAGGGGTGCAGGACGCGATCCTGACGGGCGTCGTGGCCCGTTTCCCGATGCAGGACGTCCACGTCCGCATCACCGGAGGGGGGATCCTCGATCCCGACTCCGCGACGGAAACGGCGTTCCGCACCGCCGCGATCCTGGCGTTTCGCGAGGCCGCCGAGGCCGCCGCGCCGGAATTGCTCGAGCCGATCATGTCGGTCGAACTCGTGACGCCGCCGGAATGCACCGGCGACCTCATGGGCGACCTGAACGGACGCCGGGGGCAGGTCCGCGAGATGACGATGCGTGGCGACATGCAGGTCATTTCCGCGAACGTGCCGCTGGCCGAGATGTTCGGGTACGCGACCGCGATCCGATCCCTCTCCCGGGGCAGGGCGTCCTACTCCATGGAGCCGGAAGAGTTCGCGGTGGTTCCCCGCGCCGTCAAGGAATCCATACTGAACAGGTAACCCACACAATGCAGAGTCAACGCATCAGAATCCGCATGCAGGCCTACGACCACCGGGTCCTCGACCAGGCCGTCGCCGAGATCGTCGGCACGGCCCGGACCACCGGCTCGGACGTCGTCGGGCCCATCCCGCTGCCCACGCGCGTCGAGCGGTTCACCGTGAACCGCAGCCCCCACGTGGACAAGAAGTCGATGGACCAGTTCGAAATGCGCACGCACAAGCGCATGCTGGACATCGTCGGCCCCACCGCCAAGACGGTCGAGGAGCTCAAGAAGCTCAATCTCCCCGCCGGCGTGGACATCACCATCAAGGTCTAAGGAGCATCCCATGCAAGGCTTGATCGGAAAGAAGATCGGGATGACCCAGATCTGGGGCGAGGGCGACGTCCGCGTCCCCGTCACGGTCATCGAGGCCGGGCCGTGCCCGGTCGTCCAGGTGAAGACCAAGGAGAGCGACGGCTACGAGGCGGTCCAGCTCGGCTGGGGCCCGCAGAAGGCCTCCCGCCTCACGAAGGCCGAGGTCGGCCACGCGAAGAAGGCCGGGCTCGACCCGCTGCGCCGCCTCCGCGAGTTCAAGGCCGACGCCGGGGACGACCCCGCGCCCGGCAAGGTGTTCACGGTCTCGGTGTTCGAGGGCGTCGGCTACGTCGACGTCGTCGCCACGAGCGTGGGCAAGGGCTTCATGGGCGTCATGCGCCGCCACGGCTTCGCCGGCGGCCCGATGACGCACGGCGGCCACGTCAAGCGCCGCCCCGGCTCCATCGGCATGCGCCAGACCCCCGGCGCGACCGAGAAGGGCCACCCCATGGGCGGCGACACCGGCAACCGCCGGACGACCGTCCAGAACCTCAAGGTCGAGAAGATCGTCCCCGAGAAGAACCTGATCCTCGTTCGCGGATCGGTCCCGGGCGCGAACGGCTCGATGCTGGTGATCCGCAAAGCGATCAAGAAGGCGGTGAAGGCGTAATGGCTACCATCAAGATGTTCGGCCTCGACGGCAGCGAGAAGGGCGCCGTCGACGTCGCGGACGAGACGCTCGTCCTCGACCGCGGCGCGCAGGCGGTGCACGACGCCGTCGTCGCCCGCCAGGCGTTCTACCGGGCCGGGACGGCCTCGACCCTGAGCAAGGGCGAGGTGAACGGCTCCAACCGCAAGCCCTGGAAGCAGAAGGGCACCGGCCGCGCCCGCGCCGGCCTCAAGCAGTCGCCCGTGTGGCGCGGAGGCGGCGTCGCCTTCGGCCCGCACCCGCGCGACTGGTCCGTGAAGCTCAACAAGAAGGTCGGGAAGCTGGCCTTCCGCCGCGTCGTCTCCGACCGCATCGCGGACGGCACGCTCGTCCTGGCGGAGGAGCTGACGCTCCCCGCCGCGAAGACGAAGGAGCTCGCGAAGGTCCTCAAGGCGTTCGGCACCGACAACGCGCTGCTCGTGGTGAAGGCCGCGGACGACGCGCTCACGCTCGCCGCGCGCAACCTGCCGGGCGTCGAGGTGGCCACCGCCGCCGGCGTCGGCGTCTACCAGATGATGGCGCACGCGAAGGTCCTCGTCGCCCGCGCGGCGTGGGAGGATCTCTCGAAGCGCCTCGAAGGCAAGCAGAAGAAGGAGACCGTGGCATGAAGCACGAGAACGCCGTTCTGAAGGCGGTCATGCAGACCGAGAAGGGCGCCGCCCTCCAGGAGAAGCAGAACCGCTACATGGTCCGCGTGGACCGCGCCGCGACCAAGCCCGAGATCAAGAAGGCCGTCGAGGACTTCTTCAACGTCACCGTGACCGCCGTCAACGTGCAGAACTACGGCGGCAAGAAGCGCACGCTCCGCAACCGCCGCGTCGTCCAGGCGCCGGACTGGAAGCGCGCCATCGTCACGCTCAAGGCGGGCGACAAGATCGACCTGCTCTAGGAGAAGAGAAATGGCCATCCGTTCCTACAAGCCCTACACGCCGAGCCGCCGCACCGCGACGGGCTCCACCTTCGCCGAGGTGACGAAGGACAAGCCCGAGCGCTCGCTCACGGCCCCGCGCAAGCAGAAGGCCGGGCGCGACAGCGCCGGCCACATCTCGATCCGCCACCGCGGCGGCGGCGCCAAGCGCCGCTACCGCCTCATCGACTACCGCCGCGAGCGCCTCGACGCCGTCGCGGAGGTGATCGCGGTGGAATACGATCCCAACCGCTCCGCGTTCATCGCCCTGCTCCAGTACGAGGACGGCGAGAAGCGCTACATCCTCTGCCCCGAGGGGCTGAAGCCCGGCGCCAAGGTCGTCGCCTCCGAGACGGCCGAGCCCGCCGTCGGCAACTGCCTCCCGCTGGGCAGGATCCCGCTCGGCACCGCCGTGCACAACCTCGAGCTCGTGCCCGGGCGCGGCGCCAAGGTCGTCCGCACCGCCGGATCCTCCGCCACGGTGATGAGCCGCGACGGCGACTGGGTCACCCTCCGGATGCCCTCCGGCGAGGAGCGCAAGTTCCTCGCGCGCTGCCGCGCCACCGTCGGCGTCGTCGGCAACGGCGAGATCGAGGGCCTCAAGCTCGGCAAGGCCGGGCGCAAGCGCTGGCTGGGCATCCGCCCGACCGTGCGCGGCGTCGCGATGAACCCCGTCGACCACCCGATGGGCGGCGGCGAAGGGCGCACCTCCGGCGGCGGCCCGGCCGTCTCGCCGTGGGGCAAGCTCGCCAAGGGCGGCAAGACCCGCAAGCCCCGCAAGGCCTCCGACCGCGTCATCCTCAAGCGCAGAAAGTAGAGTAGAAAGCCATGCCACGTTCGCTCAAAAAGGGACCCTACGTCGAGGAGAAGCTCCTCAAGAAGGTCGAGGCGATGAACCAGTCGTCGCGCAAGCAGCCGATCAAGACCTGGTCGCGCCGCTCGATGATCACGCCCGAGTTCGTCGGACTGACCTTCTCCATCCACAACGGGAAGACGTTCCTTCCCATCTTCATCACCGAGAACATGGTCGGCCACCGCCTCGGCGAGTTCGCCCCCACGCGCACGTTCAAGAAGCACGGCGCGACGACGGACAAGGCGACCAAGTAACGGAGGAAGGAAATGGAAGTCAAAGCCATCCACCGCAACGCGCGCATCTCGGCCTCCAAGGGCCGGGACCTGGCGCGCGCCGTGCAGGGCAAGAAGCTCGGCGACGCCCTCCGCATCGTCGACTTCAGCCCGCGCAAGGCCGCGAAGATCCTCGGCGCCGCGCTGCGCAGCGCCGCCGCCAACGCGAGCCACAACTTCGGCCTGGACGCCGACGCGCTCTCCGTCCGCAAGGCGGTCTTCGACGAAGGCCCCAGCATGCGCCGCTACTGGCCCCGCGCCCGCGGCAGCGCCAGCCCGATCGAAAAACAGACGAGCCACGTCACCGTGGTTCTCACCGACGAAAAGTAAACACCATGGGACAGAAAGTCAATCCAATCGGCTTCCGCGTCGGCGTCGACCACGACTGGCGCTCGCGCTGGTTCGCGGACAAGCGCTCCTTCGGCGACTTCCTCGCCGAGGACTGCGTCCTTCGCGACGCCGTCGCCAAGGCCCTCAAGGAGGGCGCCGTCTCCGAGGTGCGGATCGAGCGCTACGCCAACCGCGTGCGCCTCAACATCCACACCGCGCGCCCCGGCATCGTGATGGGCAAGGGCGGCGAGGAGATCGACCGCCTTCGGAAGAAGCTCTCGAAGCTCACCGGCAAGGAGGTCTTCGTCGAGGTCGTCGAGGTCCGCGACGCGGACGCCAACGCGCAGCTCGTCGCCGAGTCCATCGCCGACCAGATCGTCCGCCGCACCACCGTCAAGCGCGCGATGAAGCGCGCCCAGCGCACCGCGATGGAGATGGGCGTGGACGGCATCAAGATGCTCGCCAGCGGCCGCATCAACGGCGCGGAGCTCAGCCGCGTCGAGTGGATGAAGGAGGGCCGCGTGCCGCTCCACACCCTGCGCGCCAAGATCGAATACGGGTTCGCCGAGGCGGACACCACGGCCGGCAAGATCGGCGTGAAGGTGTGGATCTGCAAGGGCGACCGCTACCAGCCCCGGCTGAACAACAGAAGGAGGGACCGCAATGCCTCTCATGCCTAAGCGGGTCAAGCACCGCAAAGTCCAGCGCGGATCCCGCGCCGGCCTCGCCCAGACCAACACCGAGCTCTCGCAGGGCGACTACGGCCTCAAGACGCTCGAGCGCGGGTGGATCACCGCGATCCAGATCGAGGCGTGCCGCGTCTGCATCAACCGCCACCTCAAGCGCCGCGGCAAGCTCTGGATCCGCATCTTCCCGGACAAGCCCGTCTCGAAGAAGCCGATCGGCGTCCGCATGGGCAAGGGCAAGGGCGACCCCGAGTTCTGGGTCTCCGTCGTCGCGCCCGGCACGATGCTCTTCGAGCTCGCGGGCGTGCCCGACAGCCTGGCGCGCGAGTCGTTCCGCCTCGCCGCCAACAAGCTCGGCGTCCGCACCCGCATGGTTTCCCGCAACGCCCAGGCCTAGGAGAAAGCCGAGATGAAAGTCAAGCAAATCCGCGAGACGCCGACCGAGGAGCTGCTCTCCCAGGTCAAGGAGGCCAAGGCGAAGATCCTTCGCGCGAAGGTCAAGAAGACCGCCTCCGACGTCGCCAAGAACCCCCTCGAGGTCCGCACCCTGCGCCGCGACGTGGCCCGGATGCTCACCGTCGTGCGCGAACGCCAGCAGGAGAAGAAGTAACATGAGCGAACAAGAGAAGCAGCAGGCGCCCGAGCGCGGGCACCGCAAGACGCGCCGCGGCACCGTCGTGAAGAAGAGCGGCGACAAGACCGTCTCCGTCCTCGTCGAGCGCCGCTACGCCCACCCGATCTACGGCAAGCAGGTCACCGTCGGGAAGAAGTACCCCACGCACGACGAGAAGAACGAGTGCGGCATCGGCGACGTCGTCCTCATCGAGGAGACGCGCCCCCTGAGCGCCCGCAAGCGCTGGCGCGTCGCCAAGATCGTCGTCTCCGCCAAGGCCAAGGAGGCCGCCGCCGAGGCGAAGGCCGAGGCCATCGAAGCCAAGGAAGAAGGGAAGTAGCAAATGATCCAGGAAGGTACTGATCTCGCCGTCGCCGACAACACCGGGGCGCGCCGCGTGCGCTGCTTCCGCGTGCTCGGGCAGCGTAAGAAGTACGCCCATCTGGGCGACTGCATCCGCGTCTCCGTCAAGGAGGCCCAGCCCGGCGGCGCCGTGAAGAAGGGGCAGGTCTGCCTCGCCATCATCGTCCGCACCGGCTATCCCATCCGCCGCGCCGACGGCTCCTACATCAAGTTCGACAACAGCGCCTGCGTGATCGTCGACGCCAAGAAGTCCCCCATCGGCACCCGCATCTTCGGGCCGGTGGCGCGCGAACTGCGCGACAAGGGCGACAACGCCAAGATCATCTCGCTCGCGCCGGAGGTCCTGTAAATGAGCACCGCACGCATCAAGACCGGCGACATCGTCGTCGTCATCACCGGCCGCGGGGGCGACTCCGAGAAGGCGTTCAAGGGCAAGACCGGCAAGGTCCTCGCCGTCAACGCCAAGAGGGGCGTCGCCATCGTCGAAGGCCTCAACCTGCGCAAGAAGGGCGTCCGCAAGAACGACAAGGCCCCCAACGGGCAGATCGTCGAAATCCCCGCGCCCATCGCGCTCTCCAACCTCCAGCCCTGGGACGCCAAGGCCAAGAAGGGCGTCCGCGTCTCCTACGTGCGCGAGGACGGCCGCTCCGTCCGCGTCGCCAAGGGAACCGGCAACCGCCTGTAAGGGACACGAGCAATGGCAAACCTCAAGAACACCTACGACGAAACCGTCGCCCCCGCCCTGCGCGAGAAGTTCGGGCTCAAGAACCCGATGCAGGTCCCGCGCGTCACGAAGGTCGTCGTCAACATGGCCTTCGGCATTGTCGACAAGGACACGCAGAAGTCCGTCGTGGACGACCTGGAGAAGATCACCGGCCAGAAGCCCGCGCTCTGCCCCGCCAAGAAGAGCGTCGCGAACTTCAAGCTCCGCGAGGGGATGGTCATCGGCGCCAAGGTCACGCTCCGCCGCCAGCGGATGTGGGACTTCCTGGACCGCCTGATCAACGTCGCGCTGCCCCGCATCCGCGACTTCCACGGCATCCCCGCGCGCGGCTTCGACGGCCGCGGCAACTACTCGCTCGGCCTCAAGGAGCAGACGATCTTCCCCGAGATCGACCTCTCGCGCCACGGCGCCCCCGAGCAGGGGATGGACATCACCATCGTCACCACGGCCAAGGACAACAAGGCCGCCCGCGCCCTCCTCGAGGGCCTCGGGATGCCCTTCGTCGGCCGCTAATCCGAGGAAAACGACTTATGGCCAAGAAATCCCTCATCGCCAAGGCCGGCCGCGCCAACGCCGCCGCCGCCGCCGCCGTCAAGAAGGAGAAGGAGGGCGGAGCGCCCGCCACCTTCACCTCGCGCGCCTACAACCGCTGCTCCCGCTGCGGCCGCCCGCGCGGCTACATCCGCAAGTTCAAGCTCTGCCGCCTCTGCTTCCGCGAGCTCGCGCTCCAGGGCAGGATCCCCGGCGTCACCAAGGCGTCCTGGTAGCAAAGGAGAACCACAATGAGTTGGTCTGATCCCATCGCGGACATGCTCACCCGCATCCGCAACGGCCAGGCGGCCGGGCACGAGATCGTCGAGATGCCCGCCTCCAACCTCAAGGCCGCGATCGCCAAGGTCCTCAAGGACGAGGGCTACGTCGAGGACTACGAGGTCGAGGGCGACGCCAAGCGCGTCCTCCGCGTGGCCCTGAAGTACAACGCCGAGGGCAAGCCCGTCATCCGCGGCCTCCGCCGCGAGTCCTCGCCCGGACTCCGCCGCTTCTGCGGCTGGAAGGACATCCCGCGCGTCCTCGGCGGCCTCGGCGTCGCCGTCATCTCCACCTCGGGCGGCGTGATGTCCGGCCTCGAGGCCCGCCGCCGCAAGCTCGGCGGGGAAATCGTCTGCACCGTCTGGTAGGGGAGGAGAATCCAATGTCCAGAATCGGAAAAGAGCCCGTCAAGGTCCCCGCCGGCGCCACCGTCGCCGTCCAGGGCGGCGTCGTCGCCGTCAAGGGCCCGAAGGGAGAGCTCAAGTACACGCTGCCGCCCGGCATCGAGTGCAAGGTCGAGGACGGCGTCGCGCGCTTCACGCGCGGCTCCGACGACCGCCGCACGCGCGCCTTCCACGGCCTCGCCCGCGCGCTCGTCGCCAACATGGTCGAGGGCGTCGTGAAGGGCTACGCCAAGTCGCTCGACATCGAGGGCGTCGGCTTCAAGTTCGAGATGAAGGGCAAGGACACCCTCGCCCTCTCCATCGGCTACGCCGCTCCCAAGCTCTACAAGGTCCCCGCGGGCGTCACCGTCGCGGTCGGCAACGCCGGCCTGCACGTCGACGTGAGCGGCATCGACAAGGAGCTCGTCGGCCGCGTCGCCGCCGACATCCGCGCGTTCAAGCCCGCCGAGCCCTACAAGGGCAAGGGCATCCGCTACACCGGCGAGAAGATCCGCCGCAAGGAAGGCAAGACCGTCGCCTAACGGAAGCGGAAGGAAGGAAAGCCAATGCAGCTCAAGAATCTCAAGCAGTACCGCGAGCGGCGCCACCGCCGCCTCCGGCAGAAGATCTCCGGCACGGCCGCGCGCCCGCGGATGGCCGTGTTCGTCTCGAACGCCAACCTCTACGTCCAGTTCGTGGACGACGAGGCCGGCAAGACGCTCGCGAGCGCCTCGTCCCTGCCCCTCAAGGCCAAGCTCAACGTCGAGACGGCCGCGAAGGTCGGCAAGGCCGCGGGCGAGGCCGCCAAGGCCGCGGGCATCTCGCTGGTGGTCGTCGACCGCGGCGGCTTCAAGTACCACGGCCGCGTCAAGGCCGCGGTCGAGGCCGCTCTCGAGGCCGGGCTCAAGCTCAACGACAAGGAGAACGCGTAACATGGCACGCGAAGAAACCCGCAAACCGCGCGAAGAGAGCGAATTCGACGAGAAGGTCGTCTTCGTCAACCGCAGCTCCAAGACCACCAAGGGCGGCCGGCGCATGAGCTTCAGCGCCGTCGTCGTCGTGGGCGACAAGAAGGGCCGCGTCGGCCTCGGCTACGGCAAGGCCAACGAGAACGCCGACGCCATCCGCAAGGGCGGCGAGGCCGCCCGGCGCCACCTCGTGCGCGTCGTCACCAAGGGCACGACCATCCCGCACGCCGTCACCGGCCAGTGCGACGGCGGCCGCGTCCTGCTGATGCCCGCCTCCGAAGGTACCGGCATGATCGTCGGCGGCGGCATGCGCGCCGTCCTCGAGATGGCCGGCATCCGCAACGTCCTCGGCAAGAGCCAGGGCTCCAAGAACCGCCTCAACGTCGTGAAGGCGACGTTCGACGCGCTCTCGCAGCTCCGCCCCGCCGCAGCCATCCGCGCCGAGCGCGGCCTCGCGCCGCTCCCGGAGGACAAGCCCGCGGAGCAGCCCGCGCCCGAGGCCCCGGCCGCCGAGGCCGCCGCCGAGGCGCCCGCCGCGGAAGTCCCCGCCGAACCCCCGGCCGAAGCGTAAGGAGAAGAACCGATGAAACTCCACGAACTCACCACCACCCCCGGCTCGAAGACGCGCACCAAGCGGCTCGGCCGCGGCGAGGCGTCCGGCAAGGGCAAGACCTCCGGCAAGGGCACCAAGGGCCAGATGTCCCGCAAGGGCCACAAGCGGAAGATCGGCTTCGAGGGCGGCCAGATGATCCTCGTCCGCCGCCTCCCGAAGCGCGGCTTCGGCAACCCGGCCCGCGTGGCCTACACGCCGGTCAACTTCGACATCCTCAACCAGTTCCCGGAGGGCGCCACCGTCGGCGCCGCCGAACTGCTCGCCACCCGCGCCCTGAACCGCTTCGAGAACGGCGGCTTCAAGGTCCTCGCGAAGGGCGAGCTCAAGGTCAAGGGGCTCCAGGTCAAGGCCAACGCCGTCTCCGCGGCCGCCAAGGCCAAGATCGAGGAGCTCGGCGGCTCGGTCGAGATCGTCAAGTAGGGATTGGACCGCGGCGCGCCCCCCCGCGCCGCGAGTCCGCGCGGGCGGCACCCCCTCCTCCATCCCGCCGCCCGCAAGGGGCCGCTTCGGCGACCCCGAGGGGCGCAAGCCCCGGACGCGACCGGCCCGCCCCGGCCGCGTCTTTTTTTTTCCGGCCCGGCTCGTGGCGGGGTGGCCACCCCGCCACGGCGCCGGGCGTCACCGGGTGGGGCGAGCTCTCCGAGCGAGCAGCGACGCACGAATGCGGACGGCATTCAGGGGCGCATCTCCGTTCCGGCTATGCACCGCGGGCTGCTCCGACCCCGTGCTCGGGCTCCCAAGGCGCGGTGTTCCGAAATGCGAGGCCGCTCGGCGAAGCCCGGACGCGGCGGTCTCGCGGCGCTCGTCGGCTCGGCGGCGTGGAGGCCGCCTTCGCCTCCTCCCGCTCGCGATCCCATCCGCCTCCGGGCTCCGCCTCGCTCTTCTCCCCGCATTTCGGAACCGGTCTTCGCCGATGCCGTGCCTTCCCGCAGAGGACCGCCCGGCGAGCCGCGCTTCCGGCTCCTCCGGCTACCGGGCGGCTGCGGCGGCCTGACGCCGCGCCGGACACGCCCCCGCGGGCCGCTCCGGGGCGTCCGCTCGTCGCGTTCGCTCCTCGCTTGAGCCGCCTCCGGACCGGCCTCGCGGAGGGCGCGCCCGGCATCGGCGCGGCCGCCGCAGCCCCCGTCGCCGTCGCGCGCCTCCCGCGCGCCCCGCCACCCTACCGCAGGAGAGGGCCGAACCCTGCGCGAGTCCACGGCGGCCAGCCCTCCGCCTCCTGCTCCGGCCGCCTCCGCCCGCAAATCTACAACACGGTCGGAGAACCCATGTCAACGGGCCATGCTTCAATTTCACCGTGCGTGATTTTCGGCAATATATGCGCTTCCAGAGCGTGTAAACAGCGAAAGATCACGCACGGTGGAATCGAACCTCGACGTCATCGTCCGGAGCATGCCCGGAGCCGTGACTCGGACCGGGCGGCGAAGCCGGAGCGGGCGTGGGCGGGCGGGGAGCATCCGGGGCGCCGAAGCGATGCGGGATGCCGCGCGGAGGCGATGCGGGCCGGGCAAAGGCGCCGGCCGACCAGGACGGCGCCGGACGGCCCGCAGCGGCCCGCGCGGCGCCCGCAGGGCGAGGCGCTCCGGAGCGCACGCCGCTAAGCCTCAGCCCGCGGAGGCGAGCCGTCCGGGCCGCTGCGAAACAAAAGCCCGGGGCAAAGCGACCGAAGGGAGCTTTGACCCTTGGCCTGAGGTCGCGAATGCCGGGGGCACAGCGCGCCGGGGATGCCCGCGTGGATGGGATCGCGAGCGGGAGGAGGCGAAGGCGGGAGTTGCCCCGCCGAGCCGACGAGCGCCGCGAGACCGCGGCGCGGGCGCCCCAGCGCGCGGCCCGGCATTCGCGATCCCCGCCACCATAGCCCGAGCAGGGCGGAGAGCAAGCCGCGCATGGAAATTGCCGTTGCGACGTCGTTGTGGAAAAGAGGGGCAGCCAGACGCCGAACAAGACGCAGTCGGAAATGGAGATGCGCCCGGAGCGCCCGGAGCGCCAGAGGCGCTTGCGGCGGCGCGACGGGGTGTGCTAGAATCGCCGTCCATGTCCACGGACGAAGGAAACAGGGGCGACCGCGCGCTGCGGTGGCTGCTCGGAGCGGCCGCCGCAGTCGTCGTGATCGGCGGCCTCCACGCGGCGGCCGGCCTCGTGACGCGCGTGCTCGTCATCGCGTTCGTCGCGATCCTGGTCTCCCCGGTCTACTACTTCCTCGTCCGCCGGCGCTTCCCCGCGTGGGCCGCCGTCGCGCTGATCGTGCTCGCGATGGCCGGCGTCTGCGGCTACGGGCTCGGCTACGCCGTCCCGCGCGCGGTGATCGACTTCTCGAAGAAGCTCCCCTCCTACCACGCGCAGCTCATGGAGGCCGCCGGCGACGCCGCGGAATGGCTCCGGGACAACGACATCCCCGTCCGCGACGAGGACCTTTCGGGGATGCTCCCGGACAAGTCCGACTTGATGCGCATCGGCCGCCGGACCGCGTCGTGGACGTTCTCGGTGACGGGCGACCTGGTGCTCATGCTGATCATCGTCGGCTTCCTGATCGCCGACCTGCCGCGCCTGCCGCGGATGCGGCGCCTGCCGTTCATGACGGAGACTCGCTGGCGGATCGTCGTCGGGTTCGTCCACGACGTCCGCCGCTACATGGGCATCAAGACGCTCGTCTCGGCGGCGACGGCGGTCCTGATCTGGTGCGGCGTCCGCGTCGCGGGGATCGACCCCTCGGCCTCGCTGCTGCTCGCGCTCGCGGCCTTCCTGCTCAACTTCGTCCCGGCGATCGGCTCGGTCATCGCCGCCGTCCCGGGCGTCGCGCTCGCGCTGAGCGTCTCCGGAACCGGCGCCGCCGTCGCGCTCGCGGTCTGGTACGTCGTCGTGAACCAGATTCTCGGCAACATCCTCGAGCCCCGGTTCATGGGGAGCGGCTTCGGCGTCTCGCCCGCGGTGGTGATGATCTCCGTCCTCTTCTGGGGCTGGGTCCTCGGACCCGTCGGCATGCTCTTCGCCGTTCCGCTCACGATGGCCGTCCGGGGCACCCTCGTCTCCCGCCGCCCGCCGACCGCCACGCCCGCGCCGGCCGCCGCGCCCGCCCTCCCCGCGGAGGCCCGCCCGTGAAGAGCTTCCCCCCGATTCTCCTCGCGACCGCCCTCCTCGCGTTTGCGCCGCGCGCGCACGGCGCGGGGACGGCCACCAACCGCTGGGTTCGCGCCGCCGGCAAGGACGCCCGCGCGAGCGTCGCGGAGAACTGGTCGCTCGGCCACGCGCCGAAGAGGAACGAGGTCGCCCTCTTCACCGCGCGCCACCCGACCGCCGCGGTCTGGGACGCCGCCGCGCCGCGCGAGATCGGCGGGCTCGTCCTCGACGAGGGCTACCTCTCCGTCGTCACGTTCGAGACGACCGCCGGCAAGCCGGTCACGATCGACGGCGACGTCGACCTGCGCGCCGGCGCCCTCACGCACCCGCAGAACGGCGACGACGCCCGCTGGTCGCTCCAGCTGCGCGTCGGAGGATCGCTGCGCGTCGGCCCCGACGCCATCGTCTCCGCCACCGCCAAGGGCTTCGCGCCCGGCAAGGGCCCCTCGCCCGGCCTCGAGCCCGGCTGGGGCGCCTCGCACGGCGGCCAGGGCGCGCCGAAGTCCGGCGGCGAGTCGGGCCGCCCCGCGCTCGTCTGCGGCTCCATCTTCGAGCCCGCCGCGTGCGGCTCCGGCGGGACCGTCGCCGACGGCGCGGCGCCCGGGATCGGCCACGGCGGCGGCGCGATCCGCATCGAGGCCGGCGGCGACATCGAGATCTACGGCGCCATCCGCGCGGACGGCGACGGGCGCAATCCCGGCAACGTCCTGCTCGGCGGCGCCGCGGGCGGGTCGATCGACCTGCGCGCCGGCGGCCGCTTCCGCTGGGGCGGCGACTTCGCGGTGTCTGCCGACGGCGGCCCCGCGTTCCGCGACGGCGGCGGCGGGGGCGGCGGCGGCCGCATCGCGCTGCGCGCCTCCGACGAGAATTCCGACATCGAGCGCTGCCCCTGGAGCGGCAACAACGCCTTCTTCAACGCCGTCCACGCGTGGGGCGGCACGGGCGACACCCGCAACCGCGACAACAGCCGCGCCGACGTCCATGTCCGTGCGGCGCCCGGGACGATCTACTGCGAGCACGCCGGCGGCGGGCGCCCCGCGGGCGGCGGCTCGATCCTCGTCCGCGGCAACCACCCGCCCGGGCTCGCGACGACGCGCCTGCCCTCGGACAAGGACGGCGACGCGACGCTCCAGGACGCGGAAGTCGTGCTCTCCTGGGGCGCGTTCGGAACGCTCGGCTCGTCCTGCACCGTGCGCGCGCTGCACGTCCGCTCGGACCAGGCGGGCTTCTCCCTCAACCGCAGCGTCCTCACCGCGTCCGAGGTCTCCTCCGGCGACCGCAGGCACGTCCTCTCCGAGTCCGGGACCTACCGCGGCAACACCGACGACGCCCTCGTCCCGATCCTCTTCGACGGCGGCACGCTCGTCCTGCGCCCCTACTTCAAGCCCGCCCTGTGAAAACGACGCCCCCGCCCGCGAACGGCGTGCCGGCGGCTCCGGGCGCGGCGGAGCTCTCCTCCTGCCGGCTGTGCCCGCGCGCATGCGGCGTCGACCGCCTCGCGGGCGGGCGCGGCGTCTGCCGCGCGGGCGCGGCGCCGAAGGTGTTCCGCTGGGGCGCGCACTTCGGCGAGGAGCCGCCCGTCTCCGGGACGCGCGGCTCGGGCGCGGTCTTCTTCTCGCACTGCCCGCTCGGCTGCCTCTACTGCCAGAACCACCCCTGGACCGCGGGCGGCGCCGGGGACGAGATCTCCGTGGAGCGCCTCGCGGGGATCCTCCGCGAGCTGGCCGCGCAGGGCTGCCACAACTGGAACCTCGTGACGCCCGAGCCGTGGCTGCCGTTCATCCGCGAGGCGGGGCGGCTCGCGCGCGAGGCGGGCGCCGGCCTGCCGTTCGTCTACAACACGAGCGGCTACGTCCCCGTGGAGGTCGCCGCGCGCTACCGCGACCTCATGGACGTCGCGCTCGCCGACCTGCGCTACGCCTCGCCCGCCTGCGCCCGCGAGGGCTCCCGCGCGCCGGACTACCCGGAGGCCGCGCGCGCCTACGTGAAGTGGTGCTGGGAGAACGTAGGCCCGCTCGAGCTCGACGGCGAAGGCGTCGCGCGCCGCGGGACGATCGTGCGCCTGCTCGTCCTGCCGGGCCATGCGGACGAGGCCGTGGAGAACCTGCGCTGGCTGCACCGCAGCTGCGGCACCGGCATCGCGATCTCGATGATGTCGCAGTACACCCCGGCGCACGCCGCGCTGCGGACGCCCGGCTGGGACCGGACGATCGCCGAGGAGGAGTTCCTGCGCGTCACGGACGAGGCCGCGCGCCTCGGCATGGACGAGGGCTGGACGCAGCCCTGGGGCACCGCCGTCGGCGACGACGAGCTCATGGGCGAGAACATGCCGCCCGGCGCGGGCGCCGTCGGCCGCGCGAATCCCGCCGGACGCTGACGGCGGGGAAACGCATTTTCCGCTTTCCCGCGCCGCGGTTTTCGGCTATACTCCCGCCCCGTCGCGAGCGCGCCCCCCTCCGCGGGGCCCGCCATCCCCCTTTGAAACAAACATTCCATCCAACGGAGAAACAGAAATGAGTGGACACAGCCACTGGGCGACGACCAAGCACGCCAAGGCCGCGGCCGACGCCAAGAAGGGCAAGATCTTCAGCCGCATCGCCAAGGAGATCATGCTCGCCGCCAAGGTGAACGGCGACCCGAACACCAACCCCGCCCTCCGCACCCTCGTCGAGAAGGGCCGCAAGGCGAACATGCCCAAGGACAACATCGAGAACGCGATCAAGAAGGGCACGGGCGAGCTCGCCGGCGCCGCGGCGTTCGAGGAGATCACCTACGAGGGCTACGCCGCGGGCGGCGTCGGCATCATCGTGAACGTCCTCACCGACAACAAGAACCGCGCCGCGGCCGACGTCGGGCACATCTTCAAGCGCAACGGGTCGGACTTCGCCACGCGCGGCGCCGTCTCCCGCAACTTCGAGCGCAAGGGCCAGATCCTCGTCGCGGCCGACGCCAAGATCGGCGAGACGCCCGTCACCGAGGACATGCTCATGGAGATCGCCCTCGAGGCCGGCGCGGACGACATCAAGTCGACCGAGGAGGGCTTCGAGATCACCACGGCCCCGTCCGACTACCAGGCCGTCGAGACGGCGCTGGAGGAGAAGGGCGTCCCGACCGTCTCCTCCGAGATCGTCTACCTCCCCGTCGAGGGCACCACGGTCGCGGTGAGCGACCTCGCGCAGGCGAAGGCGATCCTCAAGTTCGTCGACGCGCTCGACGAGAACGAGGACGTCCAGAACGTCTACCACAACGCGGACATCCCGGACGAGCTGATGGAGCAGGCCGAGGCGTAGTCCCTCCCCTCCCCCTCCCCATGCAGCGGGCGGCGCCGGCTTCCGGCGCCGCCCGCTTCCTATCGCGGCCCGGCGATCCAGCCGGAGGAGCCGTCGGGCAGGAGGACGCGGAGCCAGGCGCCGCGGACCTCGCGGACGCGGACCGCCGTGCCGGCCGGAATCTCGAAGAGGACCTTCGCGCCGGCGGCCGGCGCGAGGCGCGCGGGGGCGAGCGCCGGGATCGCGAGGCGGTCGCCGGGCGCGGCGGCGCCGCCGCCGGCCTCGGGGGCGGTGGTCGAGGGCGCGGCCTTGCCCGCGCCCGGCGCCGGGATCGCGGGGACGGGGTCCTCCTCGTCCGGCGCGCGCTCGACGAAGCGCAGCGCGAACGGGCCCGCGCGGTGCGTCTCGTAGCGCGACGCGGCGGGGTCGAAGACGGAGACCGCGAACGGCGCGGCCGAGACGGCGTTGGTGGAGAGCGGCACGACGACCTGCGAGACGGAGAGGAGGCCGTCGCCCCGCTCCTCCACGCGCGGCGGATACGCCTTGAAGCCGGGGCCGGGGTCCCACGCGATCTCCCTCCCGAGCTCGGCGCCGCGTCCATGCAGGGTCCAGCGCAGCGTGAGGAGATCGCCGGGCGCGCACTCCCGGGGCGCGAGCGAGGCGTCGAAGACGAACGACCCGACGGCGTTGCAGAAGTCGGCGGGGCGGCCCTCCTCCGGGAGCGGGCGCGCGACGATGCGGCGCGGATCGGCCGAGGCGGAGAAGCCCTCGATCGAATACTGCCGGAAGAAGCCGGTATTGCCCGGCCGCGGACGCTGCAGCGTGCCGGAGACCGAGGGCTCGAAGACCGCGGTGCCGGGCGCGAGGAGCGAGACCTCGGACGCCCACGCGCGGCGCCCGGGCGCGGACGGCGCGGCGGGCGCGAACGGGCCGACGTCGATCGACGCGCCGCTTTCGGGGATGCCGCCCACGGAGAGCCGCCCGCCGCCGCCGAGCTCCGCGCCGGCGAGGTCGAGCTCGAGCGTGCAGCGCACGCGCTGCCCGGCCCAGTAGGCGGGCTGGTCGGGATCGAGGCGCAGGCGCAGGCTCGGCTGCGCGGCGCCTTCGGCGCCCCGCGCCGCGCCGGCGAGAAGCGCGAGGAGAAGAAGCGGGAGACGAAGGGAAGTTCTCACGGCGAGGCCTCCTCTTCGATGGACGGCAGCGGCGCGTCGAGGACGCGCGAGGAGACGGCGACGGAGGTCGCGAACAGGATGCAGGCGAAGAGCGCGAGCGCGGCGAGCGCGCCGGCACCGCCGCGGAGGCGGCGGACGCGGCGCAGGAGAAGCGCGAGCCAGAGCAGCGCCCACGCCGCGGCGAGCGCGGTGCGGCGCGCGGCGAGCGGCGCGAAGGCGGCGAGCTCGGCGAGTCGGCGGCGGGGGGGCGCTCCCCCGAACCCCGGCGAGGCCGCGCCCGGCGTATCCGCCGCGCGCTTCGCCTCGGACTGCGCGAAGGCGGCGGGGGCGGCGAGATCGTGGCGCGCCTCGGGAGCGAGGCCGCCGAGCGAGGCGGCGCGGAGGAAGGCGTCGTAGGCCTCGGCGGGATGGCCCGCGAGAAGGAGGCACGCGCCGTAGTTGGAGAGCGCGGCGGCGCCGCCGCCCTCGTCGAACGCGGCGCGCCAGTCGCCGGCGGCGGCGAGGAAGTCCTCGGGCGAGGCGGCCTTCGCGGAGGAGGCGCAGGCCTGGCGCCAGCGGAAGCCGGCGGCGCCGGCTTCCGAATGCTGAATGCTGAATGCTGAATGCTGAATGGAAGGGCCGTCCTCGCCTTGCGCGGGAGTCGCCAGGAGCGAGAGGGCGAGGAGGAGGGGGAGGACGCGGAGGGAGGAGAAGAGGGCGGCGAGGCGGTCGCGGCGGGAGCGGACGGCGGCGGCGGGGTCGGCGCCGGGGCGGAACGATTCGTCGAAGAGCTCCTGGAGGAGGCGCGCGATCTCCTCGGACGCGGCGGGGTCGGCGCCGTGGCGCGCGAGGCGTTCGCGGACGTCGCCGGGCGTGAGGCCGGGCAGGTCCTCGCCGAAGCGGTCGCGCAGGAGCCGGCGCACCGCCTCCATCGCCTCCTGCGGCGTCTCGGCGGAGCGGAGGCGCCCGGCGGCGCGGCCGCGCGCGGAGCCGCGGCGCAGCGCGGCGCCGAGGTCGCGGCGGCGGCGGACGAGGAAGAAGACGAGGACGACGAGGAAATAGACGAGGGGCGGGAAGAGAATGCTGAATGCTGAATGCGGAATGCTGAATGGAGGGGTGGTCGAGGAGGGCGGGGTGAAGCGGAGGGCGGAGGGGAGCGCGGCGGTGGGGACGTCGGGCGGCGGGGCGTCGTCGGGCGCGGCCTCGGCGAAGAGCGCGGCGGCGTCGAACCCCGCCACGGGGTCGACGCGCAGCGGCACGGGCGCGGTGCGGACGGTGCGGTAGGCGCGGGAGGACGTGTCGTAGAACGAGAGCGCGATCGGCGGCACCTCGATCGTTCCGGACTCGAGCGGGCGGATCTGGTAGACGAACGCCGGCGCGCCGTTCGGGGCCTTCGTGCGGCGCGGCTCGCCCCAGCCGCGGAAGCGCGCGGCGAAGACGGGGTCCGCGAAGAGGTCGGGCGCGCGGATCGTCGAGTCGACGAGGTCGCCCTCGAGCGAGAGCGTGAGCGCGAGCGGGTCGCCCTGGCGGCAGGACTGCGCGTCGAGCGTCGCCTCCGCGCGAAGCTGCGTCCCGAGCGCGCCGAAGAACGACGCGGGGCGCCCCTCGGCGGGCGGCGGCACGACGCGCACCTCGAGCGGGCGGCCGAGCGCGACGAAGTCGGAGGAGCGGACGAGCGACTGCCCCTCGCGCGCCGCGACGTGCCCCTCGAGCCGCGGCGCGGCAAAGCGGCAGACGCCCTCCGCCGTCGCGCGGAAGGCGAGCGCGAAGGAGTGGCGGACGTAGTTCGTCCCGTTCTCGGAGAACGGCTCGGGCGGCGGCGCGACGACCGCGGCGCGGCCGGAGTCGAAGAGCGACGGCATCGACGGGAATCCGCCGAAGCCCATCGACTCGAACGGATCGGGCGCGCGCTCGCGCAGGTCGTTCACCGTGAAGCCCGCGGACTGGCCGGAGACGAGGAGGCGCGAGAGCGCGGCGGAGGGGTCCTCCGCCGGTTCGCACGGGCCGGACGCGGCGCCCGCGGAGAGGTGCGGCGCGACGAGGTGCGGCGGTTCGCGCGGAATGATCGGCGATTTGTCGAACGGCGACGGCGCGCCGGGGGGGAGCGCGAGCAGGTCGACGTCGACCGTCACCGTGAAGGACTCCTCGACGAGCACCTCCGCCTTGTCGGAGCGCAGCGACACGCGCGCCCACGGCTGCGGGGGCGGGGCGCCGACGCGGACGGGCGGCACCGCGGCGCGGTATTCGCGGCCGCCGGCGCGGAGCGTGGCGGCGCCGAACGCGACGACGCCCGTGCCCTCGGGAACGGCGGTCCAGTGCCACGCGCGGCGCGCGGAGCGGCGGCCGTTCACGATCGAGAGCGACTGCTCCGTCTGCGGGCCGGCGAGCGGCGCGGCCGCGGGGTTGGAGAACGACGGGACGCCCTCGGGGTCGTCCTCGCCCGACCAGACGACCGAGACGCGGAAGGCGTCGCCCTCCACCACGTCGCGCCTCGAGACGGACGCCTCAAGCCCGCCCGTCGCGAGCGCGGCGGCGGGAAGCAGCGCGAGAAGCGCGACGAGGAAGGCCCGGAGGGGATGCATGGCGCCGGATTCTACCACATCGCCCCGCGCGTGCAAGTTTGCGGTGGACAATTCCGTTGATTTCTGGGAGAATGCGAGGCGCTTTCCGCACCATGCACCCCCGGACCGGCGCCGCACGCCGGACGCGAACGTGAACGATACCACCTCCCCCTCCGAATTCCTCTCGCAGACGTTCTTCGTGCCGTCCCTCTCGGCGACCGACAAGCAGGGCGTGCTCGCCGAGCTGGCGGACGTCGTCGTCGCGCGGGGGATCGTCCCGGCGGCCGACCGCGACGCGATCCTCGCGGCGCTCGTCGAGCGCGAGGAGAAGATGTCGACGGGGATGCAGTACGGCATCGCGATCCCGCACGCGAAGACGGAGTTCGTCGACCGGCTGGTGACGATGATCGCCGTCTCGAAGGCGGGCGTGCCGTTCGAGACGCTCGACGGCGAGCCGGCCTCGATCTTCATCGCGACGCTCTCGCCGCCGGAGGACGCCAACTCGCACATCCGCTTCCTCGCGGTCGTGACGCGCCAGCTCGCCAACCGGCGCGTGCGCGAGAAGGTGCTCGAGGCCGCGACGAAGGAGGACCTCGTCGCCGCCTTCGAGAAACCCGACGGCGCCGCGCTCTAGGTCGGCTCCAACGATTCCGTGGCCGCGCGGAGCGCGGCCGCTACCCTTTTCCGGTAGCGGCCGCCGGGACGGCGCGCCCGAGGGGATGGAGATCCTTATTCTTCCTCGCCGCCCTCTTCGCCGCCTTCGTCGCCGCCTTCGTCGTCGCCCGGACTGGGGAACTCGATCTTGGACTTGAAGAACCTGGCCGTGACATCGTCCGGGCTGAAGGTCGCGGTCACGAACTGCGCGACGGACGCCTCGGTCGGGTCGATGTCAAAGGTCGAGTCGCCCTCGCTGAAGCCGACAATCTCTTCCGAGACCAGGCTGCCGCTGAAGCCGCCGGCGAGCGTCTCCGCGCCGTAGAGATGGACCACGCCGTTAATGAAGCCCAGCGGGACGTTGCGGTCGAGCCGCACCCGAATGGAGACGACGCCGTTGGTGACCGCAATGCCGGTGGTATGGATGGTGCCGCCCGGATTCTGCGCCGTGATGGAGCAGTTGAGCAACCAGCACTCGTAGAGCTTGTCCGTGGCCTCGGCATCGTCGCCCAGGGCGTCGATGTCGTCCTGCGTGAAGCCGTTGCCCGCGAGCCAGTCGATGAGGCCTGGATCCCCGATCTCGTGGCCTTCGGGGTCTTTGTAGCTCGGAGGGGTTGCGTCCGCGACGACGTCGATGTCGAAGTCCGGCATCGTGTAGGTGAAGGACACGGCGTTCGTGGTCAGGAGGACGGCGTAGCCCTCGTGCTGCATGATCGTGACGGACGGCTCGTAGCCCGCGGCGAAGCCGGAGACGCCGATGACGAGGTTCGTGCCCGGAACGACTCTCTGCCCGCTCTCGACGCCCGAGACCGTCACGCCGTACGTCGTCACAAAGACGGCCGGATTCCGGGCGGCCTCGTAAACGTCGCATGTAATGGGATTGAGGCCATTTTCGTCCGTCACCTCGTCGGAACTCGTCTTTATGAAGTGGGTCGCGGCATGATCCGCATCCACGGAAACCGAGGCTCCGAGAACGAGCGAGACCTTGCCGGACCGGTTCGAGCTTCTCATCAGCCAGATCGTGGTGGAGTCCCCCTCGCCGTCGTTCGCGACGAGCGTGACAGCGGCCCCGATTTGCGCGTAGCCATTTGGATCGGTCTGGATCTTGGCCGTCACGCCCTTGGCGACTTCGATGCCGCCCAGGAAGATCGAATTGCCCCAGTCGATGGTTTTCACCGTGGCGTCGGCGGAAATCGTCGTCTTGCCGGTGATGGTGAACGACGCCGCAAGCTGATTTGGGATGATGTTGATGCCCCGGAACGTGACGTCGCCCAGAACCGCCAGGGCGCAGCCGATCGTCAGGTTGTTGTCTCTGTCGGTGCTCTCGGTGAAGAGGGCGATGCCGTTCACGCCGAGCGAACCCGTCGCGCCGGAGGCCACGGACACGGCGCGTCCCTCGTTGCCGTAGAAGTGCAGGACGGGCTTTGCCGCGTTGGCGTCGCGGACGAGCGTGACGTTTGCGTTGCTGAGCACCAGCTCCTTGCAGCGGTCGGTGCTGCCGAGGATGGCGACCTGGGCGTCGTTCGTGAAGGTGACGATCGTCGCCTTCGTCGGAACGTAGCCGATGTCCCAGTTGGCCGCCGTCTCCCAGTCGCCCTGCGCGCCGGCGATCCAGATGGCCGCCGCGAGGCTGGTGATGGCTGCTTCCAGTTCGATATTTTCGGTGACGGGGGTCGAGAACTCATAGGCGGCGCCATTGAGAGTCCACCCGGTGAAGGCATAGGCGTCGCTGACCGGGTCGGCCGGCTGCGCGACGGGCTCGCCGTCGGCGACGACGAGGTTCGTGTAGGAGGCGCCGTCCACCGTGAAGGAGACCGTGCGCGCGGTCCGGACCGTGTACCGGCCGTCGTTGTCGGCGATGGTCGTCGGGGCGTAGCCGTCGGCGGCGAACTCCGCCGGAACCGGGGCGTCGAACGTGCCGCCGGAGACGGCGATGGAGCCGCCTTCGCCTTCCTCGGCCAGCAGCGCGCCGGTGAACGCGCCTCCCTGCACGGTCACGTCGTTCAGGGCGTTGGAGGCGACGATGATGCCGTATTCGCCTGCGAACGTGCCGCTCTTGACGGTGATCGAACCGGTGCCGGGGGTCGGGCCGTTCGGGTTGCCGAGCTGGATGCACGCCGCGATCTGCGAGTCTTCCTTCTCGTAGGTGGAGCCCGCGCCCGTGATGGTCGTGTTCTCGACGGTCACGTTGGCGTTGTAGACCCCGATGCCCTCCTGGAAGACGCCGCCCGGGAAGCCCTTCCCCATGTCGCCGGCGATCGTGCAGTTCCTGACGACGACCGTGCCGCCGTTGAGGTTGAACGCGGTGCGGTTGAAGTTCGTCACGGTCACGTTGTCGAGCGTCAGGGTGCCGCTGTAGGCGCTGCCGGTCCAGATCGGATAGGTGCGTCCGGTCACGGGAACGGCGCCGCCGAAGTCGGCCAGCGTGATGTTCCGGATCGTGATGTCGGCGGACCCGGAGATGTAGATGTCGTGGTCTCCGCTTCCGGCATAGTCGTCGAGGCCGTAGAGCGTGTGGCCGTCGCCGTCGATCGCGATCGCCTTGTTGATGCCGATCTCGAGGTTGTCCGCCGTGAAGGACGAGCTGTCGTCCGCGAGGAGGAGCACCGTCTCGCCGTCCTGCGCGGCGGCGACGGCGGCGGCGAGCGTCGCATAGACGGCGTTCGTCGTGCAGGCGCCGGTCTCGGCGTCCGCGACGGAGATCACGGCGGCGTGGGCGACGATCGCCATCGTCGCGTCGACCGCGAGCGTGTGGTCGGCCGCCGTGTCGTCGGCGGAAACCTCGTAGACGGCGGTCGTGACGTCGTTGGCGGAGCCGGCGACGTGGTATCCTTCGGCGGCCGTGTAGGTCACGGTCACGGCCGTTCCGGGCTCGATCGTGAACACGGTGTTCCCGTTCCCGTCATCCGCGCCGGCGAGCGCGACGCCGTTGGTCGTCGCGGACACGGTCGCGTTCGCGACGGCGGGGACCGTGAGCGTGACGGTCGACGGGGCCTCGGGCGAGGGCGTCCACTGGTCTTCCTCGGTCACCTCGCCGCCCTCGGTGTCGCCGAGGAACTCAAGCGCGACGAGCCAGCGGCCCGTCTTGTTGCAGGCGCCGCTCTTGGAGTCGTTCTCGTCCGCCAGGAACCACGATTTCGCATTGACAAAGGTATTCTGGATCCGTTTTCCGTTGACATCGCGGAGTTGAACGTAGATTCCATCGTTCTTGAGTTTTGCGTCTCCGATCCATCTGGCCGAAGTGAGCGTGAAGGTTCCGCCGGCCGGAATCTCGATATCTTCGCTGATTTCGGAAAGTTTGACGAGGGACGGAATGTTCTTTTCACTCCAGACCGAGAGTCCGTTCAGCGAAACGGCCCGGTCAAGGACATTCGTGAGGACGATGAACTCGCCGGCGGGATCGCCCGGAGGATCCGGAACGATGCTCATGATCGCCGCGACGCGGATGCCGTAGCGCTGGTCGTTCGGGATGTCCATCTCGAGAGCGACTTCCTCGAGCGGGGACCATTCGTTGTCCTTGAACAGGCGGGCGCGGACCGTGGCGCCCGAGTCCGGGATGGAGAACGGCGCGGTGTACTCGATTCCCGAATCGGCCGGGTCGGTTCCGTCGATCGTGTAGTAGAGCGTGCCGTCCGCTTCGTTGTTCTGAAGGTAGACCTTCTCCTGGTAGGGAACCTCGCCGCCGTCGAAGTAGCGGACGCCGTCCGCGTCCGTGACATACGGCGGCAGGACAGTCGGGTACCACTCGGCTGCCTGATACTGGGTCTTCATGTTGCCGACGCGGTTCGTGATGAACGTCGTCGACGTCTTGCAGGCGTTGAGCCATGTGGTGCGGTTTTTGCTCTTGCCCCAGCGCGCGGCTTCGCAGACGATGGCGTCGTCGATCTCGGCCATGCGGCTCGTGTAGCGCGCGGTCGCGTTCTCGACGGTCATCGCGCCGCCCTCGCGCAGGCACTCCCGGTAGAACAGGTCGGCGTACTGGCGCTTGTAGACCGGGTTCTGCATCAGCAGGTAGTGCAGCTCCGCCGGCGTGAAGTACGCGATCGTGCGGAATTTCAAGTTGCCAAGGCCGCCCGACAAGTCTGGAGTGGAGGAACCGTCGGGCCACTTGATCTCCTCCGTGCCCCAGAACGTCGGGTTCTGGCTCGCCGCGGTGTTTCCGCCGTTCATGCTCATCGACATCTCCGCGTCGTGGCGCAGGAAGACGAACCCCTTCACGGCGCCGGCGTCGTCGCGGTTGCGAATCGCGTAGAAGTTGTTGGCGTGGCCCTTGTCGATGGAGCTGAACGGAGAGGTCGGCCCGTCCTGGTCCACGACGTAGTGCGACACGAGCATGTAGACCATCAGGCTCTCGGCGTTCAGGAGGATCGGGTAGGCCGGGTTGCGCGTGCCGTTGGGGTTGAGGCCGAGGACGCGGTTGTAGTTGTTCGTGTAGTCGCCCTCGAAGCCCTCGTCCACTGCGATGTGAAAGAGCTGCTCCCAGGCGTCCCACGTGCCCTCGTTGCACTCGATTGAGTAGGAGAGCTTGTTGTTCACGTAGGTGGACGCCGTCTTGATGAGGTCGTACTGCAGCGAGTCGCCGCCGAGGTAGGCCTCGCCCCAGTGCTCGTCGCCGCGCTCCTGCGTCTGGTAGAGGCCCCAGTACTGGCCGTTGATGAACAGGTTGTAGTAGCGGCTGCGCGTGTAGGGCTGCCCGAGGTCGCGCTGCGAGTCGCGCGAGAAGACCTCCGTGACGAACGTGTCGCTCCCGCTGTTCTCGTTCGCCCAGGAGAGGTTCTGCGAGGTGCGCAGGTCGAGCTTGTCGTATTCGCCGGCCTCCTCCTTCATCTTGCCCTCGCCGTTCATCGAAAGCGGCTCGCCCGGGAACATGCTCTTCTTGAGAGAGCTCTCGCCGTAGGAGCTGCGGAAGAAGAACCGGAGCGAGTGCTTGGGCTTGCCCGTGTTGCGGCTGTTGCCGCCGCGGAGGCGGATGCCGGCGGGCTGCGCGAAGTCCGCGCCGACGCCCGTCGGATCGAACCCTTCGAGCATGATCTGGCGCTCCCACGTCTCCCCTTCGCCGCGCGGGTTCACGTAGATGCCCGTCGAGCTGTTGAAGAGGTTCGCCGGGTCGACGACGACCGAGAGCGTCGCGATCGAGTTCGTGAAGCCGCGCAGCAGGCGGTCGCGGTCGGCGCCGTTCACGATGCTCTGCTCCATGCCGTAGAGCATTTCCTGGCCGTTCACGGCGTTGTCGTTCGGGAACCCGACGGCCGACGCGGGCGCATCGTTCGTTCGCGCCTGCGCGAGGACGTCGTCGAGGAAGATGTAGGTCGCGGACGTGTCGAACTGCAGGATCGTGTTCTCGACCGGGACGGCCGCGCGGATGACGGTCGTCCTGTCGACGTGGATGGCGCCCGTGTAGGGCGTCGAGGCCGTCGTGGGCGACGTGCCGTCAAGCGTGTAGTAGATGCCGTCCGTCCGGTTCGTGTCGTCGGCGCGGCCGAGCGTCAGTTCGAACGCCTCGGTCTTGTAGCCGTGCGGTTCGGAGAACGTCACCGCCGGCGTAAAGTCGCCGAAGCCCACGGTCACGTTGGCGGCGCCGGGCGTGGCGGTCTTCATGTAGACCGGATCGCCGTTCCCGGGGACGAGCCCCTCGCCGGACGAAACCGAGAGCGGGCCGTAGGAGACGCCCTTGATCTGCTTCTTCGTCGAGAAGTCGACCTGCTGGATCACCTTCTTGCTCGGATCGGCGAGCTGGAGGAATTCGCCCGAGGAGGAGAGCTTGAGGACGGCGAAGGCCTCGTCCGCCGCGTATTCGGACGGATCGACGTGGATCTTGTCGAGCCAGACGATCTTGTAGCCCTTGGCCGGAATCACGCACGATCCGAGGATCGTCGCCTTGTCCTCCTTGCCCGGCTTCGCGTTGTCGGAGAGGTGCCAGCCCGTGAGGTCGACGTCCACCGGGGCGCCGTTGTAGAGCTCGATCCAGTCCATCTCGGCGATGCCCTTCTCGCTCGCGATGCCGCCCTTGTCGACGGACGGGTTCGAGGCCATGATCTCGTTGATCTTGATCAGCGAGGCGATCGAAACGGCCGTCGGAACGGAGGCCGACGGGAACTCCGTGGTCCCGTTGACGGTCACGGTCGCCGTCGCGGCGGGGGTGAGCACGTATCCATCGGTCGCGGCGAAGGTCACGACGACCTCCGCGCCGTCGTAGACGGGGTAGGTGCCTTCGACGGCCTCGACCGCGACGCCGTTCGTCGTCACGGAGACGAGCGTCACGTTCGCGGGCAGGTCGGGAAGCGTGAGCGAGTAGACGGGAATGGGCTCCGCGGTCGGCATGGCCGCGGTGGCGAGCTCCGTGTCGCCGTCCACGGAGATGGTGACCATCGCGTCGCCGACGAGCCGATAGCCGGGCGCCGGCGCGAACGTCGCGACGACGGTGGCGCCGTCCGCGACCGTGTAGACGCCCTCGACGCCTTCGACGGGAACGCCGTCGGCCGTCACGGAGACGAGCGTCACGTTCGCGGGGAGCTCTCCGACCGCCAGGGTCGCCGTCTCGGAGGGATAGGCTTCCGTGGCGCCGGACAGGGACGAGACCGCGAAGTTCCGGCCGCGCATGCCGGCGTGGCCGAGCATCGTGTCGGCCGCCACGACGGGCAGCCATGTCTCGGAGCCCGCCGCCAGCGCGATATCGTCCACCTCGTATTGGACGTAGAAGTCGCCGTTCGCGGACTTGGCGAGGACGCGAACCTCGAGGGGCGTGCCGACCGCGGGCGTCGCACCGGTGAGCGCGAGCCACGTGTTCGTCGCGCCGGCGGGGTCCTTCGCCCAGCCGTAGAAGTTCGTCGCCGTGCCATCGGTCGCGGCCGCGAGCGCGCCCTTCTTGTCGGCCTCCAGCGGACGCAGGTTGGCGAGCGGCTGGACAGCCGAGAGCGTGGCGGTCACGCTGAAGACCGCCTGTTCGACGGCGACGTCCTTGGACGCGGTCGGCGCGAACGCGACCGTGGTGCCCACGGACGCGTCGATCACGAGCGCTTGGTTCGCGAGCGTCGCGCCCTCGGTGCCGGACCATTCGCCGGCGGGCGGATTGGTCGGCCAGGTGGTGTAGCCGGCGATCTCGGCGTCGAACCAGTCGGCGGCGTGTGCGGAAACCGCGAAGGCGGCAAGCGCGAGGAGGGGAAGGAGCGTCTTTTTCATGGTTCTCCTTTCTCGGCTCTGTGCCTACCAGATCAGGATCATCGTGGACGTTCCGGCCAGCGTGGTGTAGGGCCCGACGATCGCGGAGGTTTTGACAACGCGGCCGTCGTTCTCCATGCGCAGGCGGAGGTAGTAGGCCGTCTCGGGCTCGAGGCCCGTCAGCGTAAAGGACCGGTAGCCGCGCTGCGTCACGCCCGTTTCGGTATCCGTGTAGGCCACGACCGTCTGGAAGTTCGCGTCCGTCGACGCCTCGAGGCGCAGGTCGGCGTAGGTCGCCCCGTTGCTCCCGGGCGTGAAGAGGTAGCCCCACGCCGTGATCGTCGTGTCCGTGGCGACCGGAGGCGCGCACTCCGTCGGCGGATTCGCCACGGCCGTGAGGTCCGTGACGACCGAACCGTTCGGGACGCCGGGCGCTTTCGTACGGAAAGAGACCGGATCGGTCTCGAAGACCGCTGGCACGTCGTTTGTCGCCGAGACGCGGACATAGTAGAGCGCGTTCAAGGAGAGTCCCGTCGCCGTCGCCGTAAGCGAACCGGCCGCCGTGAGCGTCTGCGCCGCCGGGAACGAAAGGATCGTCCCATTGAATTCGTCGTCCGTGCAGACCTGGAAGACGCCCTGGACGCTGTTCGCACCTTCGCCGAGCCCGAGCACGGCCGCCGAGAATGACGCGCCCGTGCTGGTGATGTCCGAAACCGCGGGCAGCGCCACCTCGGGCGCCGCCGGGTCGACGAACGGAATCTTCACGGTTTTGGGCGATTCGGAGGAAAGGCCGCCCGCGTTCGTCGCGAGGGCGCGGACGTAGACCGTCTTCGTCTGGGCGGGCAGCGTGAACGTCCCGGTGCCGCGTCCGATCATGGACGAAGCGATGGCGTTGGTGTTCGAAAGCTCGTCCTTGCGGAAGCCCCACACGATCGCCACGTCCGCGTCATCGTACCCCGCGCCGGCCCACGCGACGCGGTAGCCGACGGTCGTGGCGCCGGTCTGTTCGTTGCGGTCGAGGCTTTCGAGCGCGATCGCCGGCGCGGCCACGTCCGTGCCGTCGCCCAGCGCGGCGTAGCGGATGATCACGATGCCGTCGCCGCCGTCGCCGCCCTGATACGAGGACTGGTCATAACTCGAGCCGCCGCCGCCGCCACCGCCAAAGCCGTCCTCACCAGACGTGGCATACTGGCTGCCTTCCGTGTCGTTGTACTGGCCGCCCTTGCCGCCGCCGCCGGCGCCGCCCGCGCCTGCGGTGCCGGTTCCGTTGTTGGTTTGGGATTTTTTCGCGCCGCCGCTGCCGCCGCCGGCGTAGTAGAGCGACTCGCCCGTGATGTCGCAGGAACGTCCCTTGCCGCCGACCCCCGACCCCTTCGCCTGTTGGTTGCTGCTGTATTCCACGGAACCGCCGACGGCTGCCGCGCCACCGCCGCCGGCGGCCAGTCCTTCCTGATACTGTCCGGCAGGCACGTCGCCGCCGTCATGTCCCTGGTCCGCGGTGCCCGAACCGGTCGAATACCCCGTCCACGCCGTGCCGCCGCCGCTGCCGCCGTTCTGGCCGGCGAGCGTCGCGGTCTGGTTGTTCTGCTTGCCGTTTCCGCCCGCGCCGCCGCCCAGCATCACGACGTTCACGGCACCGCCGACGATCGACGAATCGCCGCCGTTCGAACCGTAGGCGGTCGCCGACGTGGCGGCGACGCCGCCCTCGCCGACGTGGACGGCGTATCCGGTCCCGGGCGTCACGCCGAGCGTTTCGTTGTAGTAGTAGCCGCCCGCGCCGCCGCCGCCGCCGGCATAGTAGCCGCCGGGGCCGCCGCCGCCGACCACGAGAGCGCGGACCGACGTCGCGTAGGACGGGGGCGTGAAGACGTAGTCGTTCGTGATCGCGCCCTGTTCGTCGAATCCGACGCGGAAGTAGTGGATCCAGTCGTCGCCGACGCGTGTCATGTCGCCGCCCGTGCCGCCGACGCCGACGCCGCTCGTCGTGAAGGCGCCCGTCACCTCGTCCGAGTCGACGCTTTCGTCGTTCGTGACCTTGATCTTGTAGGAGTAGGCCGTTTCGGGCGTCAGGCCCTTGACGCGTCCGGTCAGGGCGCCGACCGTCAGCCCGGTCGCGAGCGCCGTGTAGCCGGCCGGCTCGCTCTCCGCCGTCTTCCAGACCTTCACGTTGAAGGCGCATTCGGTCGCATTGGAGGATCCGAGCGAGGAGATCGCGTTGCCGAACTGGATGTGGCTCGCACCCGTGTCCACCACCTGCAGGTTCGCGACCGGGCGCTCGACGACCGCGACCTCCACGACCGACCCGGCCGTCAGGAACGCGGCGGTGTTCACCGTGTCGTAGTCCGCCTTGATGCGGGCGGCGGACGGAACGCCCTTGATGAGCCGCACTTCGTCCAGCTCGCCCGACCAGGCGCGGTCGGACGTCGCATTGCCGAAATTGCCGATGACCAGCGGTTCGCTCGTCGGCTGCGCGACGGGCGTATTCGGGTTCAGGTTGGCATCCGTCACCTGCGCGCCATTCCAGTACACGCGGCACTTGCCCGTCCCGTTGTTGTTGTACCAGACGACGTCGACCTTGCCCCACTGGTTTGCGGTGTTGGAGCCGGACATTGTACCCGTGGCCGTAAAGGTGTTTTTGCCGCCGTTGCCGTAGACACGGAACTGGTTGTTGTTCTCATGGATCTGGGTGGCCCATCCGGCCGTCGAACCGTCCTCCCGGCGGTTGAGGCCCGTCACGCACCATTTTGTCTCCAGATTTTTTCTCGTCATCCAGAAGGACGTGCTGAAGGTGTCGCCGAGGTCGTTGACCTTGCCGAGCTTGGCGGCATCGTCAAGCTCGATCTTGATCCCGGCGGCATCGCGGTTGTATACGGTACTGATTCGCCACGACCCGCCGATCCGGCCCGAGGCGACCGAGGCGGAGAGGCCCTGAGCCGCGCCGACAAGGGCGTTGGTGGAGGAATCCTTGACCGACGTGCCGGCGGATCCCGACTCGTTCAGGTGCCAGACGCCGGTGTAGTCGGCCCAGACGCTGTCGGAGTTGAGTTCCTTGCCGGTCTTCGAGCAGCGGTACCACATGGCGAACTCCGTGCCGTTCGTCATGCGAGGCAGTTTGACCCACACGAGCGATTCGCCCGACGGATTCCACGTGTCGATGTCGTAGGCGAGGCCGTTCCCCTCGGCGTCGACGAAGCCGATGTCGACGAGCGAAAGATCGCTGCCATCGGCGTAGAAGTCGGAGTAGTGGAAGCCGCTTATGCCCGTTTCTGAGATGCGCACGAGGACGGGGAAGTCCGTCTGGACTTCCGAACCGCCGTTATAGCCGGCGACGGTGAACTTCACGCCGCGCGCGAACTCGGCGACGGAGGGGTCGGGGCGCGGGATCGTCACTTGGGCCCTTGCGGGCAGGGCGAGCGCGGCGAGCGCGAGGAGGGGGAGGAGGAGTTTTTTCATGTGTGGATCTCCGGGGAGCTTTGTGGTTTAAAGGGGAAAGGGTAAAGTTGATGGTTGAAGAGGTTGAAGGGGCTGCGGGGCGAAGGAGGGCATGGGGAGGTGAAGTGGTTCAGTCGCCGCTACGCGGCGTAAGTGGCCGCTTCGCGGCCGAAGTGGGGTTGAAAGGGTTGAAGGAGCTGGAAAGAAGGCAAAAATCGCCGGCGTTGCGCGGCGGGGGACGGGCGCGGGGCCCTTTGTGTGGCTTCGACTGCCTATTATAAGCATCCCCCGCGCGCGCGTCCACCAAAAAAACGATGGCGGGCTCTTCTCCAGATCCGGCCCTTGCCCGAACGAAACTCGGCGTCGCCGGAGCAAGTCGCCGCCGTGCTCCGCGTTGAAAAGGAACACAGAGTGCGGCCGGAACACAGAGCCGCTCCTGCTTGCTTCGCGGCATCCAGCGGCACTCGGCCGCACGTTTTCCGGTTTGTCTGGCGGGGCTCCGCCCCGCACCCCGCCACGTCGCCGCCCAGCGCCGCGGAGAAACCTCACGCAAAGTCCGCAAAGTCCGCAACGGAATTCTGGAAACCAATCTTCGCGGACTTCGCGAACTTGGCGTGAGGAAAAAGACCCGCGTAAGTCCCCCGCCCGGGCTTTGCGCTCGGCATTGGCAGCTGCCGCCTCTGTGTTTGCAAACTCCAGCTCCGGTCCGGCATGTTGAAGAGGCAGGCCGGAATCGGATGCGCCCATCGGCGACGGTGAAAGCAACGGGCGGCGTATGGCGAGGGCCGGGTCGGAGCTCCGCCTTACGGCAGGGAGGGGGCGGGAAGCTCGGCGCGGACGCGGGAGAAGAAGGTGGCGGCGTTGGTGGGGATGGGGAGGACGGCGTCGGGGTCGCCGGCGCCGAGGGACTGCTCCGTCCATTCGTCTTCGTCGGCGGAGAGGTCGGTTGTCCAGACGAGGGTGTAGGTGCGGTTGGCGGAGGCGGCGGGAATGGTGAACGTGCCGGAGGCGGGATCGAGCTTGATCGCCAGGAAGCGGTCGCCGGGGTCGATGTCGGCGATGTAGTTGTCCCAGTAGGTGTGGCCGTTGGGGGCGGTTTCGCCGGCGGCGTGGCCGGAGGCGGCGTGGTCGGCGAGCCACTGCTCGAACGGGGTGAGCGTCTGGGCGGTAAGGAACTCTTTTGTGTTGGACCAGCCGGCGTCGCCCTTCACGCGGGCGTAGTAGACGGTGGCGGGCGCGAGGCCGGTGAATTCGTAGGAGGTGCCGGAGACCGTGAATTCCTGGACGCCGTTGCCGGCGGGGGTGTCGCCGCCACCAAGATTGGTGATGGTCACGTCATCGAGGTAGAAGCGGGCCTTGGAGGTGCCGGAACCCATCCAGCGGACGTAGGCGGTGGAGCCGTTGAGGGCGAATTCGCTGGTATAGGTGGTCATTTCGTCGGCGAGGGTGATGGTCTCGTCGACGAAGTCGGTGCCGTTTTCGCTGATGCCGAGGAGGAGGGTGTCGCGGTCGCTCGTCCCGTAGCGGCGGGCGCTCCAAACGACCCGGAGGGTGCCGGAGGCCGCGAGGGCGGGGGTCATGATCCAAGGTTGGCCGCCGCTGCTGGCGCCGATCTTGGCCTCGCCGTTGTTGTAATAGACCTTGAACCCGGTCCAGCCGGCGGTGACGGTGTAGTTGTCGAGGGAGGCGCCGATGTCAGCGCTGCCGCTGCCGGTGAAGCCCGCGAAGTCCTCGGAGAGGATGGGGGTGGCGGAGCGGACGGAGGCGCCGGAGGCGGCGGCGAAGTCGTTGGTGGAGAGCTGGAGGGTGTAGGTGGTGACGCCGTCGCAGGCGGTCCAGGTGGCGAGGGCCGTGGTGTCGGTGATGTCGGTGACGGTCAGCTCGGGGACGGTGACGGGGGGCGCGGTGACGGTGACGGTGAGGGTGTTGGTCGCGGTGCCGTATTCGTTGGAGGCGACGCAGGTGAAGGTGAAGCTGCCGGCGTTGGCGGGTCGGAAGTAGAGGTAGCCGGTGTCGCCGTCGAAATCGTATTCGCCGGAGGAGACGGCGGCGGTGATGGTGTAGGTGGGGGCGGGGTAGCCGGCGGAGAGGAGGTCGGAGAAGGTGAATTCGATGTCGCCGTTCTGGACGCCTTCGGTCGCGGAGGTGGCGGAGGTGAATTCGGGGGCGGCGGGCTCGAGGATGGTTTCGGGGCCGCGCATGACGAGGGCGAAGGGCTGGGAGCCGACGCCGGTGGTCTTGGAAATCTTGTAGGCGTTGACCTTGACGGCGTAGCTGCCGACTTCGGAGGCGGTGAATTCGATGAATTCGACGTTGTTGGTGTGGTCGAGGGTGCCGTAGTTGTTGGGATAGTAGACGGTGCCGGAGGGGGAGGTGACGGTCAGGTCGAGGTCGTTGACGAGGGTCTTGGAGGCGCCGGAGGTGCCGGGGTAGTCCTGCCAGGCGAGGGTGAGGACGTATTTGCCGGCGTTGGCCTGGCCGACGACGATGTTGGTGGTGAAGTTGGAGCCCGTGGTGGCGAATTTGTTGGTGGCGAAGACAAGGAAGGTGCCGTCGCCGGGTTCGAGGGCGTTGTAGAGGTTGACGTGGCCGAAGCCCTGGGAGCGGTCGGGGCGGGCGGTGATTTCCTGCGTGAAGCCGGTGCCGTACTGGCCGGGGGTCATGTCGCGCGCGCCGTTGATGAGGAGGGCCTTCATGAGGGCTGCGGGAGGTTCGGCAATGCCCTGGCGGTCCACCAGCCACTGGCGGATGAGGGTGATGGCGCCGGAGACAAGAGGCGTGGCCATGCTGGTGCCGCCTTCGTAGAGGTAGTGGGTATTGTAGTTGCCCCAGCCGTCGTCCTGGGCGACGCGGCTGCGGACGGAGATGATGTCGGTGCCGGGGGCGACGATGTCGGGCTTGATGCGGCCGTCCTCGGTGGGGCCACGGCCGGAGAAGGCGGCAAGGCCCTGCGGGGTGGTGGTGCCGGAAATCTTGTCGCCCTTGATGGGGGCGGTGGGGTAGTCGCTGCCCCAGGCGCCGCCCCAGGTGGTGGTGGAGTAGCCGCCGGAGGAGCGGAAGTTTTCGGCCGCGCCGACGCTGAGGCAGTTCTTGGAGGTGGCGGGCGGAGTCACACTGCCGGGGTCGATGACGCCATCCTTGTTCTTGTCGATGCCGTCGTTTCCGGCGGCGAAGAGGGCGAGGAAGTTCTGGTTGGTCCACATGTAGCTGTCGGCGTAGACGGCGTCGTAGACGTATTGGGCGGCGAGGTCGCTGTCGAAGCCCCAGCTGTCGGAGTGGATGCGGGCGCCCTGGCTGTAGGCCTGCTTGAAGAGGTCCTGGGCGTTGTCGGGGAGGCCGCCGAGGTCTTCCTGGCAGCCCTGCACCACCAGCTGGGCCTCGTAGGCGACGCCGCGGAACTGGCCTTCGGACTGCGCGCCGCTGCCGAGGACGCTGCCGCAGACGTGGGTGCCGTGGGCGTCGGTATCGGCCCAGGAGGCGCTAGATTTGAAGGTGCCGTTGGTCCAGCCGTAGCCGGCCTTGATGCGGCCCGCAAAGTCGGCGTGGATGTCCGAGGTCGAGCCCTTGTCGCAGCCGGTGTCGGCGACGGCCACGACCTGCCCGGCGCCGGTGAGCCCGAGGCCGCCGGAGGAGATGGCCTTCCAGGCGGGGGTGACGTTCATCATGCTCGCGAGGACGGCCTTGTCGTTGTGCAGGCGGGGCTGGAGCTTGGGCTCGATCCAGTCGACGTCAGGCCAGGAGGCGACTTCGTCGATCTGCGAGTCGGTCAGGAAGGCGACGGCGGAAGAGCCGTCGAGGCGCGGGAAGGCGGAGCGGACGGTCGCGGGGAGCGCTTCGAGGCGGGCGCGGAGGCTGGCGGCGCCTTCGTCGTCGGTCAGGAGGGATCCGACCTGCATCCAGCGGGCGGTGTCGGCGTCCGATGCGGCGGCGGCGCGTTTCGCGGCGGCAGCGCGGACGGTCTTGTACTCCTTCTTCCATTCGCCGGTCCAGAAGACGTCGGGATTGGCGGCGATGGCCTCCATTTCGGAGGGGGTGGCCCAGACGATGTAGGCGTTTTCGGGGATGTAGCCGCGGACCTGCGTTGTGGATTCGAGCCAGGTGCGCTGCGCTTCGGTGACGGCGGCGGGGAACTGGACGAGATAGGCGGCGCGCGTCTCGGCGGCGGCGGCCCGGCGGGTGGCGGCGGCCTTCTTCGCGACCCTCGCCTTGAAGTCGGCGGACTCCGCCTGCGCGGCGGGGGCGTCGGTGTCGATGGCGCCCCACTGCAGGAGGATGGGTTCCGCGGCGCGGGAGGCGAGCGCGGCGAGCGCGAGAAGGGGGAGAAGTTTCCGGATCATGGATCGAGGGCTCCGGGGAGCTTGGTTGCGTGGTTCAGTGGCCGCTTCGCGGCATCCGGCACGACGGGCCGATCGTCGGAATCCGGCGGGGGCGGAATCCAGCCCGCGGCGGCCTCGACGGTCGTTCGGGCGCGCCAGCCGCCCCAGACGAGGAGACGCCCCGGGGGGACGGCGCGCACCGTCCGAACCGGCCGGCCGTCGCGCCCGAGGAACGCCACGTCAATCGGGAACCGCATCCCGACGGTGTGGACCGCGCGGCAGCGCGGGAAGGCCATCGCCTCGCCCGGCGCGAGGCCGTCCCGCCCGAGCAGACCGCGCATCCGCTCCCGGGCCCGCTCCGCCCACAGGCAGCGCGTCACGGGGGGCAGCCCTTCGATCTCCAGCGGCGTCGTTCGCATGGCGGCAAGAGTATCACACCCCGCCCCTCGGCGGCAAGCCGCCGGGACGGCCAGAACGGCCAGATTGGATGAATGGTCCGTTTTTGACCGGATATGAACAAAAATGAACGATTCGGATGGAACGAAACGAAGCGCGGGGCGCCGTCGCGGCTTCGCACGGCCATACCCCCAAGGGTGGGAACCCCGTTGCGGAGGGGAGGATCGGAACCTGGCACGCGGATTGCTTTCTGGCCGCCGCACAGGAAAGGAGCCACATGGAGCACGACACGAACAACACCAACAAGGAGCAGAACACGAACAACGAGAACAAGGTCCTCCTCACGGAGGAGGAAATCGACGCGGGGATGAAGGCCCACGAGGGCCTGGTCCGGCACCTGGCGGGCCGGATGGCGGGCGCCCGGGGCGGGGAGGCGGACGACGACCTCCTCCAGGAGGGGCGGGTGGGGCTCTGGGAGGGGCTCCGCCGCTTCGACAAGGCGAGGTGCATGCAGCAGAGCACCTACGTGGGGTGGTGGATCCGGAGGAACATCCTCCGGGAGCTGGAGAGGCGGCGCCGGTACGGGGGATTCTTCGCCTCGTCCCTCCAGGACCCCGTCGGCGAGGACGGCGAGACCACGCGCGGGGACCTCTACGCGGACACCCGGGCCGCGGACCCCGCCGAGGAGTCGGACTGGGAGGAGGCGCTGGAGGGCGTCCGGGAACGGATGGCGACGCTCCGTCCCGGCGACCGCGAGGCGGTGGAGCTCTACTTCGGGCTCAAGGACGGGACGCCGCGGACCTACAAGGAGGTGGCGGAGAGCCGGGGATACTCCACGACGCGGGCCCACAAGGTCGTCCGCCGGGCCCTGGACGGGCTCACGCCGCCCCCCGCGGCGTAGGGCGCTCGGGGCCGGGAGCGCCGAGTCGGCGCTCCCGGCCCCGAATGCTGAATGCAGAATGCAGAATGCTGAATGCTGAATGCTGAACGAGCCGAAGCGACGCGGGGCGTCGCACATCGGGAGAAAGAAAAATTTCCGGGAACGGTAAAAAACGAACCGGCATCCCGGTAGAATTACCTTCGTTCGGTATTTTCACCTCTCACCTCTCACCTCTCACCTCCCACCTCTCACCTTTCACCTCTAACCTCCAACCAACGGAATCCGAAATGTCCTCCATCCACAAAATCCTCGACCCCCTCTCGCCCTTCATGGCCGAGAAGAAGCTCCAGTTCCTCCGCAACGCGGCGCTGCGCCTCGACCGCGACCTGCACGACGACGGCTTCTTCTCCGACGCGGCGGACCTCTTCCGCGACCGCGCGGACGCGCTGAAGGCCTGCGCGGCCGCGTTCCGCATCGACGGCATGGACCGCTTCGGCCGCCCGCGCCGCAAGCCGGGCGCGAAGAAGGCGGAAGAGATGCGCCCCGGGCGCGCGAACGGCATCGGCGCGGACGGTCCGGATCCGGACGGACCGGAGATGGTCGACGCCGGCGAGTTCTTCCCTTTCGACGACGACGAGCCGGACTACCGCCCCGAGCCAGGCTCGGAGCGCGACCGGACGGACGTCCCGGAGGGGAGCCCGTTCGAGAAGAGCCGCCCGCTCCGGATGGGGCTGCGCGACGTCTGGCGCAGGGCCGACGGCATCGACGAGCTGCGCCGCGCCGTGGCGCGCCGCGCGGACCGGGCCGTGGCGGATTCGCTCGCCGCGCCCGGCGGCGCGACGGCGTCGCGCCGCGACCCGGCGCGCAGGCGCGTGCGGGAGCTGCGCCGGCTGCTGCGCCTCTCGGCGATCGAGACGGACCTGCTCGTCTTCATGCACCTGTTCTACCGGGACGAGTGCGACTGGTTCCGGTGCATCACGACGGACCCGTTCCCCTCGTCGCGGGGGCAGATGGCGTTCATCCGCATCGCGGCCGGCGTGCTCGACGCGAAGGTCGAGGACGTCCGCGCCGCGCTCTCGGCGGACGGCCCGCTCGTGCGCTACGGCCTCGTGAACGAGGAGGACTTCGCGCTCGCCCGGCGCGTGGGCCGCTTCCTCAACGGGACCGGGAAGTGCGACCTGCGCAGCGCCTTCTACAGGACGCTCGAGACGGAGCCGCTGCCGTGGGACTTCTTCCCGAAGGAGACGCGGGAGCACGGCGAGACCATCGCCGCGCTGGCGCGCGCCGACCGCGGCGGGCGCGGGCTCGATGTCATCCTCCACGGCGTCGCCGGCGCCGGCAAGACGAGCTTCGCCCGCGCCCTCGCGGAGAAGCTCGGGATGCGCCCGGTGGGCGTCGCCATCGACGAGACGGAGTCCGAGGACCGCCGCCGGGAGATCCGGACCGGCTCCGGCGGGCAGGCGGCCTTCCGCCTCGGCGCGCTCGCCGTCGCCGAGCGCCAGTGCAACCCGGAGCGCGACCTGCTCGTCGTGGACGAGGCGGACACGCTGCTCGCGGCGGTCGGCCCCAACCGCCTCAACCGCGCGCTCGACGCCGGCCGGTTCGTCCGCGTGTGGCTCTGCAACCTCGACCCGGAGAGCGCGCTGCCGGAGTCCAACCTCCGCCGCTTCGACTACGCGGTGGGCTTCGAGCCGCTCGGCGCGCGCGAGCGCACCGCCATCTGGCGCAACTGCGCGGCCCGGTCGGGCCTCGCCGGCGCGCTCGGGGAGGAGGACCTCAAGGCGCTCGCGGAGCGCTTCCCCGTCTCGGCGGGCGTCATCGCGCGGGTCTGCGACAACCTCGCCGCCACCGGCCTCGCGGAGCGCGAGGGGCGCGAGGCGGCGAAGGCCTTCGCGGAGCGGCTCCTCGAGAGCCACGCGAAGCTCCTCGGCGTGCGGTTCCGCCCCGCCTCGGAGAAGAAGAGGGTCTCGGCGGGCTATGTCCTCGACGGCCTCTCCGTGAAGGGCGACGTGCCGCTCTCCGACGTCCTCGCGGCGTCGCGGGAGTTCCTGCGCCGCGTCGCGGACGAGGACGAGGGCGACGGCGCCGAGCGCCGCGACCCGCCGCGCCTCAACCTCCTGCTCTCCGGCCCCCCCGGATGCGGCAAGACGGAGTTCGTGAAGTGGCTCGGCGAGCAGCTCGGGCGCAAGGTCGTCGCGCTCGGCGCGAGCGACCTCAAGGACAAGTTCGTCGGCGAGACCGAGAAGCGCATCGCCCGCGCCTTCCGCGACGCGGAGCAGGACGGCGCCATCCTTTTCTTCGACGAGGTGGACTCCTTCCTGCGCTCGCGCGCCGGCGCGGACCACAGCTGGGAGGTCTCCGAGACGAACGAGCTGCTGGCGCGGCTCGAGGACTTCAAGGGGCTCTTCGTCGCCGCGACGAACTTCCCGTCGTCGCTCGACCCGGCCGTGCTGCGCCGCTTCACGTTCAAGCTCTCGTTCGGCTACCTCACGGAGGCGGGCAAGCGCACGTTCTTCGAGCGCTACTTCGGCGACGCGCTCACGGACGCCGAGGCCGCGGAGCTGCGCGACATCCCGGACCTCTGCCCGGGCGACTTCCGGACGGTGCGGCAGCGCCTCGACTACCTGCCGGGCGGGCGCACCAACGCGCGGCGCCTCGCGGCGCTGCGCGAGGAGTCCGAGCGCAAGGCGGCCCTGCCCCCCGGCGAGGACTTCGAGCGCTCCGCCCGCGGCCGCCTCGGCTTCGGGTAGCCCCGCTCCGCCCGGAGCCGGGGCGGCGAAACGAAGATTTCCGATGACAACCCGGGGCCGTTTGTGTATATTCGCCCGAAGAGCAGTGCATTCCAACCGACACCCCACCACCACCATGAAAGCATTCGCCACCCGGAAATCCCTCCTCGCATCCGCGCTCGCGCTCGCCGCCGCGACCGCCTCCGCCACCGACGGCCGCTACCGCGACTTCGTCATCGGCGACCGCGCCGGCGGCATGGGCGGCGCCGCGATCGCGACCGCGACCGACGTCGACGCCATCTTCTACAACCCCGCCGGCCTCGCGCATTCGCAGGGCGACAGCATCTCGCTCTCCGCGAACCTCTACGGCCGCGAGCACCACCGGACGAAGGGCGGCCTGGACTGGGGCGCGGACGACAAGAGCGACACCTTCGTGACGATCCCCGGCGCGATGGGCGGCGTGTCGCGCCTCTCGGACGAGTGGGTCGGCGGCTTCGGCGTCTTCGCCCCGAAGCAGGAGAAGCGCCACGTCATCGCCGCCGACGCCACCCGCACGAGCTTCAACCACAGCGACTACAACGACCAGACGCTCTGGATCGGCCCGGCGGTCTCCTGGGCCCCCGCGGACTCCCGGCTCTCCCTCGGCGCCGGGCTCTTCGCGGTCTACCGCGACTGCAGCATCTCCCAGAGCACCTTCGAGACGGGCGTCTCCTCGGTGAACGGCGCCATCGACCTCACGGTGCTCGGCGTCCTCGCCAGCGTCGGCGCCCAATACGACCTCGGCGACGGCTGGAGCGTCGGCGCCACGTTCCAGACGCCGAACGTCCGGGTCTGGGACGACGGCACGCTCAGCGTCAACGGCGTCGACGCCGAGGACCCGGACATCCCGCCCGCCTTCGGCATCTACTCCACGGACGTCAAGGCCGACAACTACATCCCGTGGCAGCTCGCGGTCGGCGTCGGCCGGACCGTCCCGGGCGTGTGGGGCTTCTCGCTCGACGCGATCTACCACCCCTCGCACACGTTCGACCTCATGCGCTGGAACATCCACGGCGTCCCCGTCTCGCAGTCGATCCACCTGCACTCGGTCCTCGACGTGAGCCTCGGCGGCGAATACATCGTCGCGGAGCGCTACCCGATCCGCGCCGGCTTCTACACCGCGTTCTCCTCGATCCGCGTCCCGGACGACCCGGACAGCACCGACTTCATCACGACCGACGTCGACATGTACGGCGTCACCTTCAGCGTCGGCCGCCGCGGCGACAACATGAGCGTCAACGTCGGCCTCGACTACGCCTTCGGCGAGGGCCACGACCTGGGCAACGGCCGGAACGGCGAAAAGTCCCGCTCCGACTGCGACCGCTACGTCCTCCTCGCCACCGTCAGCACGACCTACTACTTCTAGGCCGGACGGCGTCCGCGGAAACCGGCGGGGCCGGCGGCGCGAGCTCGCGCCGCCGGCCCCGTTTCCCCGCCGGTCGCGCGCCCGGGTCGGCATTTGACGGCGGGCGGGGCGGCGGGGTAGAATCGCGGGCCCATGAGCGACAACACCTCCTCCCCCGTCGGCGAGGGCGCCAAGCTGGCCGCCCCGAAAGCCCTGGTCCTCGGCCTCCAGCACATGTTCGCCATGTTCGGCGCGACCGTCACGGTCCCGCTGATCACGGGCCTCGACATCGGGACGACGCTCCTGATGGCCGGCGCGGGCACGCTGCTCTTCCACCTCATCACCGGCGGGCGCGTCCCGGCGTTCCTCGGCTCGTCGTTCGCCTTCCTCGGCGGCTACGCGGCCATCGCGCCCAAGATCGCCGACGAGGCCGGCGAGATGGTCGCCAACGTCGAGATGATCCCCTACGCCTGCCTCGGCGTCGCGTGCTCGGGCCTCGTCTACCTCGTCCTCGCCGCCGCGATCAAGGCGTTCGGCGTCAAGCGCGTGATGCGCTGCTTCCCGCCGATCGTCACCGGCCCGATCATCATCGCCATCGGCCTCGGCCTCGCGCCGGTCGCCGTCGGCTCCTGCAAGGGCAACTGGACGCTCGCCCTCGTCGCCCTCGCCGTCATCGGCGTCTGCAACATCTGGGGCAAGGGCATGATCCGCATCGTCCCGATTCTGATCGGGCTCGTCGTCTCCTACGTCCTCGCCTGCTGCCTGGGCGAGGTGGACTTCTCCAAGATCGCGGGCGAGGCCTGGATCGGCTTCCCGGTCCGGCGGGAGATGACGGTCCTCGGCGTCGACTTCTCGAACGGCGGCCAGATCTGGAGCGCGATCATCGCGATCGTGCCGATCGCGCTGGCGACCATCATGGAGCACATCGGCGACATCAGCGCCATCTCCTCGACGGTCGGCAGGGACTTCATCAAGGACCCGGGCCTGCACCGCACGCTCACGGGCGACGGCCTCGCGACGACCTTCGCCTCGCTCTTCGGCGGCCCGGCGAACACGACCTACGGCGAGAACACGGGCGTCCTGGCGCTCTCGCGCGTCTTCAACCCGGTCGTCGTCCGCATCGCGGCGGTCTTCGCGATCCTGCTCTCGTTCTGCCCGAAGTTCGCGGCGCTCATCGCGACGATCCCCGGCCCGATCGTGGGCGGCATCTCGTTCGTGCTCTACGGCATGATCTCCGCGGTCGGCATCCGCAACCTCGTCGAGAACCACGTCGACTTCTCGAAGAGCCGCAACCTCATCATCGCGGCGGTGATCCTCGTGACCGCGCTCGGCGGCGTCACGCTCCCGCTCGCGATCGGCAAGTTCCACGCGGTTCTCTCGCCGCTCGCGGTCGCCTCGCTCGCGGGCATCGTCCTCAACGCCATCTTCCCGGCCGGCGACTACGCCGCCCGCGCGAAGGAGGACGAGCCCCCGAAGGGCAACACCTTCGAGGTGTAGCCCGCCCCGCGGACCGGCGGCGGCGATCGCCCCCCTTCCGTCCGCGGCTTGCCGCGGAGGGGCGGATGGGGTATGATGCGGCCCATGCAAGACACGGAGTTCCTCGCGCTCGGCTTCTGCAGCAACGACCACATCGCCGTGCTGCCGTTCATCCCGCACGACACGAAGGTGCGCATGCTCTCGCACGCGGTCTTCGGCGGCGGGCCGGCGGCCAACGCCGCCGCCGGCGCCGCCGCGCTCGGGATGCGCGCCGCGTTCGCCGGCACGGTCGGCGACGACCCCGACGGCCGCACGATCCTCGCCGACTTCGCCGCGCAGGGCGTCGATACGTCGATGGTCCGGGTCCGCCCCGGCGCCACGAGCGCCATCGCCTACCTCTGGATCGAGGAGGGGTCCGGCGCGCGCTCCTGCGCCTGGACGCGCGAGGGGCTCGACGAGCTGCGCGCCGACGAGATCGACGCGGACGCCGTCGCGCGCGCCCGGATCCTCCACCTCGACGGCCACAACGCCGCCGGCGCCATCGCCGCCGCGAAGGTCGCGCGCGAGGCCGGCGTCCTCGTGAACTACGACGCAGGGACGCACCGCGACGGAATGCACGAACTGCTCGCGCTCGCGGACCTGCTGATCTGCTCCGAGGAGTTCATCCTCAAGCTCACCGGCCTCTCCGACGCCGAAGAGGCGGTCCGGCAGGTCTGGGCAAAATACAGGCCCGAGGTCTGCGGCGCCACGATGGGCAAGCGCGGCTCGATGTGCTTCGACGGCCGCGACTTCGTCCGCTGCCCCGCCTTCCCGGTCGAGAAGGTCGTCGACACGACCGGCTGCGGCGACCTCTTCCACGCCGCCTTCGCGGTCCGCTGGCTCGAGACGCACGACCTGCTCGACTGCCAGCGCTTCGCCGCCGCCACCTCCGCGCTCAAGTGCCGCGGCCTCTCCGGCCGCCCGCCCGCAGCCCCGACCCGCGCCGAGGTCGAGGCGTTCCTGTCCGCCCATCCGAAACCGTGAACCCGATCCGTTCCGAGATCCCCCTGCTCGAGGGCGAGCGCTGGTGGGGCGGCGCCGGCGGCGACGGCGAGCGCCAGCCCTACGGCGCCGGCGACTCGTCGCGCGTCGACCTGCGCACCGCCGGCTTCACCTCCTCGCCGCTTCTCGTCTCCTCGCGCGGGCGCTACGTCTGGAGCGAGCGGCCCTTCGGCTACGAGTTCCGCGGCGGCCGGCTGCTGCTCGACTCGGACGCGGAGCAGATCGCGCCGGTGCGGGCGGGCGAAACGCTCCGCGACGCCTACCTCGCCGCCGCGCGGGCGCACCTGCGCTTCGACGGACGCGTTCCGCCCGACGTCTTCTTCGCCCTCCCCCAGTGGAACAACTGGATCGAGATCTTCCTGCGCGGCGTGAACCAGCGCTCGGCCGACGACTACACGGCCGAGCTCGCGGCGAGCGGGTTCCCCTGCGGCGTCTGCATGATGGACGGCTTCTGGATGTCGCACCAGGGCTCCTACGAGTTCTTCGCGAAGGACTTCCCCGACCCCAAGGGGATGGTCGCCCGCATGCGCGCCCACGGCTGGACGCCGCTGATCTGGACCGCGCACTTCGTCTCCCCCGACAGCCGCGAATACAAGCGCCTGCGCTTCCACGAGAAGCTCGGCGGCCTCGACCACCTCGCCTACCGCGGGGCGCCCGGCTCGCGCGAGGCCGCCGTCGTGCGCTGGTGGAGCGGCATCAGCGCGGTCTACGACCTCACGAAGCCCGAGGCCGCCGCGTTCTACGCGAGGACGCTGCGGGACTTCGCCGCCGAATACGGCCTCGCGGGGTTCAAGTTCGACGCGGGCGACCCGCGCTTCTTCGTCGAGGACTGCCGCTTCCACGACGAGGCCGCCGAGCCGGTCGACTACGCGCGGCTCTACGCGGAGCTCGCCGCGCGCGAGTTCCCCTTCCACGAGATCCGCACGAGCTGGAAGTGCGGCGGCCTGCCGCTCGTCACGCGCCTCAACGACCGCGCCCACGCCTGGACCGGCCCCGGCGCGCAGGACACCGCCATCCCGCAGATCGTCGCGGCGGGCCTCCTCGGCTGCCCGTATTCGGTCGCCGACATGGTCGGCGGCGGGCTCGAGGTCTCGTTCGTCGGGCGCGAGATCGACGAACGGCTCTTCGTCCGCTCGGCGGCGCTCCAGGCCCTCCTGCCGATGATGCAGTTCTCGGCCGCGCCGTGGCGGCACCTCTCGCCCGAGGGCGTCGCGCACTGCCGCGCCTTCGCGGACCTGCACGTCGCCTTCGCGCCCTACATCCTCGAGTGCGCGCGCCACGCCGCCGCGACCGGAGAGCCGATCGTCCGCGCGATGGAGTACGAGTTCCCGGGCCAGGGCTTCGCGCGCCCGATGCAGCAGTTCATGCTCGGCTCGCGCTGGCTCGTCGCGCCCGTCCTCTCGCCCGACGGCACGGTGGCCGTCGAGCTCCCCGCCGGCCGCTGGCGCGACGACCTCGGCGCCGTCCACGACGGCCCGACGACGCTTCGTCTCTCCGGCGTCCCCCTCTCCCGCCTCCCGCGCTACGAGCTCGCCGGCCCGCCGGCCGCCGGCCGTCCGGGTCAGACCCAGAACGAGAAGTAGAGATAGGCGCCGAGGAAGTAGTCCGACGCCGTGTTCTGGCCCTTCGAGGCGCGCCACGCCACGAACGCGACGATCGCGAAATAGCCGGCGATCACGGCCCAGTCGAGCCAGGACAGCGTGCTCCGGGAAACGGCGGCGGAAACGGCGGACGCGGCGGCGTCGGTGCTGGCGAGCAAAGGCAGGATCATGTTCGTTCTCCCTCCACGGCCCCGGCGCCGCCATGGCGCCTGTCGCGTGGTTCGCGGTCAAGTATACGCATTCCCCCGCCCTCGCGCAACCTCCCGCACGCGGTCATCGGCGCCGGCGGGCCGGGCCCTCCGGGCGAGCCGCGGTGCGAGGTGAAGTCCGCCTCGGCGCCAGGCCATTTTGCTCCCTTGGCAACCGACTCGTGTTCGGCTCGATTTTCGCGCCTACGTGAGGCGGAGGTGACCGAAACACGGAACATCCCCACGGGCGTGGGGAGAAGGGCGAGGTCGGAAGGTCGAACGTGCGCCCGCACGGAACATCCCCACGGGCGTGGGGAGAAGTCCAGGTTCACCTGGTCGACGCGCCCGGGCCACGGAACATCCCCACGGGCGTGGGGAGAAGCCTCCGACGGCGGCGGCGAGGTTGCCGGCGAACGGAACATCCCCACGGGCGTGGGGAGAAGGATGCCGGGGTTGGTGAGAGCCATGTTGGTTCCGGAACATCCCCACGGGCGTGGGGAGAAGGGCAACAATCCCTGCATCCTGATCCTGGAGCGCGGAACATCCCCACGGGCGTGGGGAGAAGCCATCGGCATCGACAAATTGACCAAGAGAGGCAGGAACATCCCCACGGGCGTGGGGAGAAGATGCTTCTTGGGTCGTTGCAGTCGTATCCTGCCGGAACATCCCCACGGGCGTGGGGAGAAGTCCCAAACCGCCTTACCAACCCATACAACGGCAGGAACATCCCCACGGGCGTGGGGAGAAGGATTTGGTTGGCGATCTCTGTAAAGAGTGCCAAGGAACATCCCCACGGGCGTGGGGAGAAGCCCTTCTGCCCGGGCTCCGCGGCGATCCAGCCCGGAACATCCCCACGGGCGTGGGGAGAAGCTCGACGCGACGTGCGGATCCCGCATGATCCACGGAACATCCCCACGGGCGTGGGGAGAAGCGCAGCTCCTCGAGCCATTCGACCGCGAGCGTCGGAACATCCCCACGGGCGTGGGGAGAAGGCCTCGTCCCGCTCGCGGATCGCGTCGTCCCGCGGAACATCCCCACGGGCGTGGGGAGAAGACGACGAGAGCAAGCGCGGCGACGCGAACGACCGGAACATCCCCACGGGCGTGGGGAGAAGTCGTCGAGTTCGCGCGGACCTACTGCGGAGCGCGGAACATCCCCACGGGCGTGGGGAGAAGGCGAAGGGCGGGAGGCCGACGACCGAGTTTCGCGGAACATCCCCACGGGCGTGGGGAGAAGAACTCGCCCAGGTGCAAATCGATATCCGGAACCGGAACATCCCCACGGGCGTGGGGAGAAGGAGAGCTGCGGCGCGGGCTTCGCGGAGGGGCGCGGAACATCCCCACGGGCGTGGGGAGAAGCTTGACGTTGTTTGTGATTTGCATTTCTGGTCCGGAACATCCCCACGGGCGTGGGGAGAAGGCGAGCGGGCGCAGCAGCAGGTGGAAGCGCGTCGGAACATCCCCACGGGCGTGGGGAGAAGTCTTGGATGAGCCGCGCCAGCCACGGCACGGACGGAACATCCCCACGGGCGTGGGGAGAAGGGCGTCCCCCTCCGCCTCCTCGTCGAATACCTCGGAACATCCCCACGGGCGTGGGGAGAAGTCGGGCACTTTCCGTTTGTCTCGGTCGGCGGTCGGAACATCCCCACGGGCGTGGGGAGAAGGAATGAGTGAAATCGACCTTCTTCAATCGATACGGAACATCCCCACGGGCGTGGGGAGAAGTACGAGCAGTTACGTTATCTGAGAAATGAACTCGGAACATCCCCACGGGCGTGGGGAGAAGCTCCAGGCGTTGTATTCTGTCGATCGTGTCCTCGGAACATCCCCACGGGCGTGGGGAGAAGCGCGTCGGACCGATAACTGAACAGATTTGGAATGGAACATCCCCACGGGCGTGGGGAGAAGTTCGGGTCCTCCGGCTCCCTGTCCTCCTCCGGCGGAACATCCCCACGGGCGTGGGGAGAAGTCCCCGCTCTTCTCGGGCGTGGCGGGCGAGGACGGAACATCCCCACGGGCGTGGGGAGAAGGCGTTCGGCCTCGAAGGCGCGGCGCTGGCATTCGGAACATCCCCACGGGCGTGGGGAGAAGAAACGGCGCTCGCCGGCGCGGCCGGTTACGTGCGGAACATCCCCACGGGCGTGGGGAGAAGGTGAAGACGGTAAGGTATACATCGAGATCACGCGGAACATCCCCACGGGCGTGGGGAGAAGCGTTGCGGAAGAGCACGCGCGTCCATCCTCCGCGGAACATCCCCACGGGCGTGGGGAGAAGGCAGGAGGCGAGGGCGACGCCGGTTAAAACCACGGAACATCCCCACGGGCGTGGGGAGAAGGTCCCGCAGCGGCCGGCCGGGCGCGGGATTCTCGGAACATCCCCACGGGCGTGGGGAGAAGTATCGTCGCCCGGTGGTCGGATTGGCTGTTGCCGGAACATCCCCACGGGCGTGGGGAGAAGGCTTCGAGGGAGGTCTGGAGCTCGTGGATTTTCGGAACATCCCCACGGGCGTGGGGAGAAGCCGGTCGCGGTGCAGCTCGCGGTCTCGAAGGACGGAACATCCCCACGGGCGTGGGGAGAAGCCGTACCTCTCCGCGCCGCCGGACGCGCCGATCGGAACATCCCCACGGGCGTGGGGAGAAGCGCGCGTTCGGGTCGAGCACGTTGTTTCCGTGCGGAACATCCCCACGGGCGTGGGGAGAAGCTACGCGCGTTCTAGGCGTCCTCTCGGTCGACCGGAACATCCCCACGGGCGTGGGGAGAAGCTCGACACGGCGCTCACGTTCGCCGCGTGGCTCGGAACATCCCCACGGGCGTGGGGAGAAGAACCTCGACGCGCGGCTTTCGATCGCGGCAGACGGAACATCCCCACGGGCGTGGGGAGAAGAGCTTGGAGAGCGAGGCAGGGCCGATCCGGCCCGGAACATCCCCACGGGCGTGGGGAGAAGGGAGGGCGAGCGCCTCTGCGGTGCGGGTGCCGCGGAACATCCCCACGGGCGTGGGGAGAAGTCCGGACCAATGCTATTGGGGTGCCGTTCGCTCGGAACATCCCCACGGGCGTGGGGAGAAGAGCCGTCGAATGCGGGAGCGTGAAGCCCCTCGCGGAACATCCCCACGGGCGTGGGGAGAAGTCGTAGGCGTCGGGCGTGACGGCGAGCGTCGTCGGAACATCCCCACGGGCGTGGGGAGAAGTCGAACCAATTGTCGACGATAACGCCGTTGAGCGGAACATCCCCACGGGCGTGGGGAGAAGGCGCTCGCGTTCGAGGGGGACGCCGTCGCGATCGGAACATCCCCACGGGCGTGGGGAGAAGGAGAAGACCATCACCGCCGCGCAGCGCTCGGCCGGAACATCCCCACGGGCGTGGGGAGAAGTCGGGCGCCTGCAGATCGAAGGAGGCGGCGATCGGAACATCCCCACGGGCGTGGGGAGAAGAACGCCCAGGAGAAGGCCGCGGCGCCCACGACCGGAACATCCCCACGGGCGTGGGGAGAAGGTATCAGCGCCCGCGCGCCATTCAAAACCCCGCGGAACATCCCCACGGGCGTGGGGAGAAGACTTCTGGCCGCTCTCGTCCGCGAACAACTACCGGAACATCCCCACGGGCGTGGGGAGAAGACTAATGCGCTATGACTAACTCGGAAAAAGCACGGAACATCCCCACGGGCGTGGGGAGAAGGGCCGCGCCGTCCTCATGCTCGACCCGGCGAACGGAACATCCCCACGGGCGTGGGGAGAAGGTTCCGGGCGGGCGCGGCGAGCGCGGCGTCGCACGGAACATCCCCACGGGCGTGGGGAGAAGGTCGCGGACGAGGACATCTGGCGGCAGGAGTACGGAACATCCCCACGGGCGTGGGGAGAAGGCCTCGCGGTGCTTCGCGCGGTAGATCCGCATCGGAACATCCCCACGGGCGTGGGGAGAAGGGGATCGTGACGGAGAGCGGGAGGGGGTCGAACGGAACATCCCCACGGGCGTGGGGAGAAGCCTTCGACTGCCGCAAGAAGGCTTCCGAAACTCGGAACATCCCCACGGGCGTGGGGAGAAGTTGTTCGTGGTGACGTCAAGACGAAGCATGTTCGGAACATCCCCACGGGCGTGGGGAGAAGGGAGTCGGGGAGCGAATACTCGGGCAAGGGGACAGGAACATCCCCACGGGCGTGGGGAGAAGGTTTGGGGTGGGTTGTGTCAAGCGGGCCGGCCCGGAACATCCCCACGGGCGTGGGGAGAAGCGCTTCCCGCACTACCACATCCCGACCGACATCGGAACATCCCCACGGGCGTGGGGAGAAGAGGAAGCCCGGGCGGCTGGGGTCCTCGGAGCGCGGAACATCCCCACGGGCGTGGGGAGAAGGATACCCGTTTGGATACCCTTTTCTGAGTCCTCGGAACATCCCCACGGGCGTGGGGAGAAGGCCGACGGCCCCTACCCGCTCGGCGAGCAGGTCGGAACATCCCCACGGGCGTGGGGAGAAGGCACGCGCACAGACGACGACGGTCCGACTCCCCGGAACATCCCCACGGGCGTGGGGAGAAGCCGCACGGAACCGCACAAGCCCGCATTTATCCAGGAACATCCCCACGGGCGTGGGGAGAAGTTGGCCGGTCCTGGACGCGCTCAGTCCGGTATCGGAACATCCCCACGGGCGTGGGGAGAAGGCAATTCCGCAAGGAATGCAGAGCAGCGACGACGGAACATCCCCACGGGCGTGGGGAGAAGTTCAATCAAGGGTGTTTCCCATGAAGAAGATTCGGAACATCCCCACGGGCGTGGGGAGAAGATGTTCGGCAAGAAGCGCTGCTAGGGATTTCCCGGAACATCCCCACGGGCGTGGGGAGAAGACTTCGAACGGAGTTCAGCCATAGCACACCGCCGGAACATCCCCACGGGCGTGGGGAGAAGCGCCAGCCGCCGTCGGCGACGCCGGCGGGCTCCGGAACATCCCCACGGGCGTGGGGAGAAGTGCTGCTGACGGCGCTCGGTGTGGCGGCGTGCCGGAACATCCCCACGGGCGTGGGGAGAAGCTCCGAGATCGAGGTATCGGTCGCCGACTACGCGGAACATCCCCACGGGCGTGGGGAGAAGGATTTCGGTGTGCCGGGCATGGCCGACGTCGACGGAACATCCCCACGGGCGTGGGGAGAAGATGATGCCGTGGCCGTAGAGCTCCAGGAGGTACGGAACATCCCCACGGGCGTGGGGAGAAGGAGAAAGAAGCGAAAGCCGCACGACGCGCGTTCGGAACATCCCCACGGGCGTGGGGAGAAGCCGCACGGCGAGTTGACATCCTCGGTGCCCCACGGAACATCCCCACGGGCGTGGGGAGAAGCGGCTCCCGGAAGGACGATACGATCCAGACGACGGAACATCCCCACGGGCGTGGGGAGAAGTTGAGGGCGGCGCCGGCGGCCTGCCAGCGGAACGGAACATCCCCACGGGCGTGGGGAGAAGGGCGATTCGGAGGCGCGCATCGTCGTGAAGCGCGGAACATCCCCACGGGCGTGGGGAGAAGATCTTCTGCTCGGGCGTGTAGCCGTTCGTGGCCGGAACATCCCCACGGGCGTGGGGAGAAGCATACCCGGAGTCCGGCTCGTTCACCACAATCCGGAACATCCCCACGGGCGTGGGGAGAAGTGGTGTCTGACGCCCGCGGCGGGGCGGAACCTCGGAACATCCCCACGGGCGTGGGGAGAAGGCGGCGAGGAGCCAGCAGATGGCGCGGATGAGCGGAACATCCCCACGGGCGTGGGGAGAAGCGGATCTCCAGGCTCAAGGTCGGCAAGGACTCCGGAACATCCCCACGGGCGTGGGGAGAAGGAGGTGTTCGCCGAGCGCAATATGCTCGACGCCGGAACATCCCCACGGGCGTGGGGAGAAGAACCCGGCCCTCGTGGCGCAGGAGCGCGAGCGCGGAACATCCCCACGGGCGTGGGGAGAAGCCGGTGGACGTGCTCACCGGCCAGCGCGGGCGCGGAACATCCCCACGGGCGTGGGGAGAAGGGGTAGTAGGTCGTTTTCATTTTCGGCGGGTCCGGAACATCCCCACGGGCGTGGGGAGAAGGGCGTGGTGGTGGTGGTGGGCATGGGTGTTTCCGGAACATCCCCACGGGCGTGGGGAGAAGTCAAGAAAAATGCACAAAGGACGATTTTTGCGCGGAACATCCCCACGGGCGTGGGGAGAAGTTAGGCGGGGTAGTTGTTGATCGCCTCGCAGATGGAACATCCCCACGGGCGTGGGGAGAAGACGATGCGGTGCTCGCTGCGCTCCATCCTGGCCGGAACATCCCCACGGGCGTGGGGAGAAGATGCAGCGAGCCCATCACGCCACCCCCCGCAGCGGAACATCCCCACGGGCGTGGGGAGAAGCTGGGTTGTGGGTTAGAGTTGGACGGGGTCGGCGGAACATCCCCACGGGCGTGGGGAGAAGACTGGAAAGAGCAACATGACACACGCGACAATCGGAACATCCCCACGGGCGTGGGGAGAAGGGCGAGGGTGTAGAGCGCGACCACGCGCCCGGCGGAACATCCCCACGGGCGTGGGGAGAAGGAGAATTTCGAGCATGTAGCGCATGGCGAATCCGGAACATCCCCACGGGCGTGGGGAGAAGGGCGCGTCCCAGTCGATTCGGCGCCGGAAGCGCGGAACATCCCCACGGGCGTGGGGAGAAGTCGTCCGGGTCGAGGAGGAGGACGAGCGCGTCCGGAACATCCCCACGGGCGTGGGGAGAAGGCCACGGCGGGCGCGCTCAAGCGTGCCGCCGACGGAACATCCCCACGGGCGTGGGGAGAAGGGCTCCACGAGCGCCTACACCTCCGAAAGCCGCGGAACATCCCCACGGGCGTGGGGAGAAGCGCCAGGTTGTGCCGTCGACGTAGTCGGCGTGCGGAACATCCCCACGGGCGTGGGGAGAAGTCCGGGCCGCGCTCGACGCGGGGCGGGCGGCGCGGAACATCCCCACGGGCGTGGGGAGAAGTCTCTTCTCCCCCGGCGACAGGCTCATCCAGCCGGAACATCCCCACGCGCGTGGGGAGAAGAGCCTCCGGTCGACCGCGTCGACGATGATCTCCGGAACATCCCCACGGGCGTGGGGAGAAGATGTATTTGGCCCGGACGGCGGCGCCCATGCGCGGAACATCCCCACGGGCGTGGGGAGAAGTCGCGCGAGGACATTCCCGTTAGGCCGGCGAGCGGAACATCCCCACGGGCGTGGGGAGAAGAACGCAGCATAGGACACGCACCATGCCAACCACGGAACATCCCCACGGGCGTGGGGAGAAGGTCATCCGTGTCCAGGCCCCATTCGTGGAGAACGGAACATCCCCACGGGCGTGGGGAGAAGATCGCGTGGAGGGCATCGCGAGGAATACGCGCCGGAACATCCCCACGGGCGTGGGGAGAAGGATACAGAATACATGGGGAGTATCGCCGGTATCGGAACATCCCCACGGGCGTGGGGAGAAGAGCCATTCCGACCAAGCGCGCTTGCGGTCATCCGGAACATCCCCACGGGCGTGGGGAGAAGTCCCTGTCCCTGCTTGACGATAACCGCGACCCCGGAACATCCCCACGGGCGTGGGGAGAAGGGCCGCCGTTTGCATCCTAATCAAATCGGCGGCGGAACATCCCCACGGGCGTGGGGAGAAGAATTGATCGTTTCCGTTAGAAAGATCGTTCAACGGAACATCCCCACGGGCGTGGGGAGAAGTCCGCGCATGTCCTCTCGCAGACGGCTAGCCGCGGAACATCCCCACGGGCGTGGGGAGAAGATGTAAATGCGGAATTGGTATACCACCACGGATGGAACATCCCCACGGGCGTGGGGAGAAGTTGGATCAAACTTCGTCGTGATGATGATTTGACGGAACATCCCCACGGGCGTGGGGAGAAGGGTCGAATTGCGGGCGAATTTGGACGGAACGCCGAAAGAATTCGGAATTCCACGCCCGTTCGACGAGGTATAGACTAGCAGGACCGGGAGCCGTTGTCCAGCATTACGAATCGTTCCGAAATAATGGGTTCAATTGTCAAGGATCGACGTGTTTTCCAGGGAGAGGCGGAGCAGATACCGCGAAAGATGGCGGAGGGAAAGGACGTCGTCCCGGTTGTAGGCGACCAGCGACGCCAGAGCCGCTTCGTCTCCATTGTCACGGAACCGGCGCCAGCACGCTACCGCGTCCGCTCCGTCGGCGCACAGGACGGCGCTACGCACGAAGCCGATGCGCTTTTCGATCGTCTTGAGCCCGCCGCGCAAGCCGTAGTGCGCGGCTTCGTCCATCAAGTCGATCTGAGCGGGTACGGCGGCCAGTCCGAATTCCCGGCAGACCATTGGCGTGTCAAACCGCTTGGAATTGAATCCGACGAGGAGTTTTGCAGCGGCCCACTCTTCCAGAAATCCGTCGAGGTCCCGTCCGCGAACAAACGTCCGCAGCCTGGTTCCCCTCAATGTCGTGACGCAGGTGATGCGCGCGCCCCGCGCCATTCCATCGGTCTCGATGTCGTAGTAGACGGCATCGTCCGAGAAGCTCCGAAGTGCGCGGACACGATGTCCGGCCGGCAGTCGTCCCGCAAACCATTCCGCGAGTCCGAGCCTGGCGGCGATCTCGAACTGCGCGAAGGACTCGCGGACGCGCATTGCGTGCAGGGCGGAGAAGAGGCGCTCGGACTCTTCGGCCAGCTGCCGGCAGGTGAGGACGCCGGACCTCCGAAGCCGTATCTCCGCCTCGGGAGAAACGCCGGAAAGAAGACATAGCGACTGATCCAGCAGCGTCACGGTTCCGCCTCCTCCGCGAGAGCATCCTCCGGATTTTCGAGAATGAGCTCAAGTCCGCACAGACGGACGAGCCGACGATCGGTCGCGCCGTAGTTCAGCACGGTGAAACCCTGGGAGTTGGCCTCGTCGAACAGGACGAGCATGGCGAGCCCGGGCGCGTTGCGGCGGACGTAGTCCAGCGTCTTCTCGCGCGTCCGCGCATTGACGCTTCCGACGAAGACGTTCGGCCGGGGTTCCACGAACCATCGCCGGAGCAGGCCGCGCGCGGCGGGCGGAACGTCGTTTGCGACGATGACGGTCATTCGTTCGACACCAGTTTCTCGAGGTCGGCGGGCATCCGCGCGAGGATCTTCTCGCGCTCGATGTAGAACTTGAGTCGAGTCACGACGTCCTCCTCGGTTGCGTCCGGCTTCATCCCGAGCGTCTCGAAGGCCGCCGGCAGCGTGGTGGCCGGCTTGTAGACGTCGGCGATGTCGTAGACGAACGGGAGCGCGCCCGCCGTGTGGATGAAGCCGAGCTGCGGCAGATATCCCATCGAGGTCACGACGGCGGTCGCCAGGGCATAGAGCGCGGCGTTGGCGGCCGATACGGCGCGGTTGATGCCGTCGGCGAGGTCCCAGTTGCTCTGGTCGTAGTTGCGCCCCTTCCACGACACGCCGTACCGAAGGCCCATCTCGTGGTAGAGGCGCTTCACGCGCCGCCCCTCGAAGCCGCGCAGCTCCTTGACGGAATACTTCGAGACGTCGACGTCGGAGAAGCGCATCGCGAACATCTTCCGCGCCACGGCGTCGCGCGTCCGCGACGCGCTCGCGAGCTCGGCCTGCAGTCGCGCCCGTTCGTTGTCGTGCGACGTCGCCGCGCCCGTAGCGAAGAAGTGCATCCCCTCCTCGCCGATCCAGCAGACCGGCGTGTTGCAGACGGCGCAGGCCTTCATCGCGGCGTGTGTGACGGTCGTTCCCGGTCCGAGCATCAGCGCCGAGAGCGACGCGACGGGAATCCGCATCACCGTCCGGTCCGCTCCGATCCACTTCACGGATGAATCGTCGACCTCGATTCGCCCGTGTTCGAGGTAGAGCGGCGTCCACCGCTCGCGAACGGGCGGGATGGTCTCCAGCGGCGGCTTCTCGAAGATCGGCACCGGAATCCACCTTTCCCGGCCGCCTATTCGCGCCGGACGCGCCGCGCGTGGAACTCGCGCCTTCCGAAGGAAACGGGGACGTCGAGGAGCGTCTCATCCTCTTCGCCGGCCCGCGCCTCCAAGACGGAAAACGCCACATCGGAGGAATCGCCACCCGCTACCTTGCCGCCGCTCCGTTCGAGCGAACCGCGAAGACGACCCGCGAGGGCGTTCCGCGCCGCGTCCTCCGATTCGAAGACGCCGGCGAAGATCGGCTCGGTCGGAATGCAGCTCTTGCGTCCGAGCCAGACGCCCCAGACGGGATCGGCGAGCCCCGTCGCCATCTCGTCGATCAGCGCGTCGTCGCCCGACAGCACGGCGCCGAAGACGGAATCGGCCAGGTAGTCGCGGTGCGTCAGGTCGGTTCCCCGAGGCTTCCCATCGGGTGTCGTCGGAATCATCCGCTTCTGCCACGGATCGTCCTTGTCGTAGCGGGCGCCGACAGTGTGGTAGTCGGCCATCCGGTCGCCGCGCCGGAAGGCGAGAACCGCTACCGAGAGCTTCGCCGCCCGGGCGAGCCACTCGCGGTCGCGGGTCTCGTCGTTCTTGTCGACGCCGCACGCGGCCGCAAGCAGGCCGAGCAAGCCGCTCCGCGTGGGCGCGTCAAGCGTCCCGCGGTCGCCGAACTTGCTCGACGCACCCCAGCTTTGCAGCGGCGCCCTCAAGTAGAGTGCCAGATGCTTCATGTCCGGACTCCTAACCGATGCCGTCGAGAAGCTTCGCGACGATGTTCGCGAGGGATGCCGTCCCTTCCTTGCCTTTCTCGATTTCGCATTCGATGCCGCCGTCGATGCCGAATGCCGCCTTGAGATCGGTCCATTCCTTCTTGAGCGCGGCGATCGACGGTTCGACGAAGCCGCAACCGCGCTTCGCCTCGACCGACTTCTCGAAGGCGTTGGCGAGCGAAAGCGGCTGGCCTTCGCGCCTCACGGCGAGAACGTAGGACGGCAGCCCCTGCCCGAACATCGAGTTCTTGCGCGCGGCGGGCACCGCGAGAATCGCGGCCTTAATAAAGTTCTCCAGAACTGCCCGGGTCTGCGCCTGGTCGAAGAGATTGCTCTTCTTGAGCAGATCGAGATTGACGCCGACATACCGGTAGTAGCAGGCCGAATTGTATTCGATGTTTCCGATCTGGCCGGCGCCCGCGTCGTCCGCGTTCTTCTTCTCGTCGTCCACGGCGCTGAAGAAGTCCAGCTCGCTGCGGACCGCGTGCGTGGAAAGCGCGTGGCTGAAAAGAGCCGCGCCCTCGACGGTCTGCGAGGCGTCGTCGGCGACCATCCGCCCGAAGAGAGCGATGTCCGCCGCGTCCGTGACGCCCTCCCCGAAAGCCTTGAGGAGATCCTTGGAGAGTTTGTCGGCGACGGCCTTCGCCTTCTTGACCTTCTTGTCGTCGCCGGAGAGGATTCCTTCCACGATTTCCGGCGTGAGCTTCTTTTCTCCATCCGAGACAAGCGGACGGATGGCGTTCTTGAGGGATTCCGGCGAGAAGAAGAACAGGGTCTTGACCATGTCCTGCTTCTTGTCGTCCCGCTTCATGGCGTCCAGGACGACTTCCTTGACGGCGGCGACCGTCTTTTCGTCCGCCCCGAGCTCCTTGGCGGCCTTCTCGATCGCGGGGCCGAGAATCTTGCTCCGGCTCGCGCCGAAGAGTTCCGGCTTCGCCTCGTGCGCGAATTCGCGCACGGCGCGCTTCCAGCACTGGCTGGACACGCGGGCGCGCTGGACGCCTCCGAACGTCGCCGACTTCGGAGCGCCGAGGTCGTCGCGGTTGAGGCAGGTGACGGGGAAGGATTGCAGGATGTGCAGTTCGATGAGTTTCATTGTTTTGTCCTTGTTGGTTGTGAGTTAGAGTTGAACGGGTTGAAGGAGGAGCAGGCCGAAGCCGAATCCCTTGGCGGGACCGATGCCGGCGTCGAAGGCGGCGCGGAAGGCCTCTTCGTCCTTAACGACGAGGGAGCCGGAGGCGTCGACCGCGCATAGCGTGCCCGGACGCGCGCCGCCCCCCTTTCGGAACTGGAGCTTCCGGGGCGCGGACAGTTCCAGATCGCCGACTTCGCACCCCGCCGCCTCGAACTTCCGGGCGAACCAGTCGCGCAACGCCGCCTCGTCGAAGATCGCGAGGCGCCGGTGGTCGGAGGCGCGGCGGAACGTCGGGTTCGCGCGGAGCTGGAAGCGGTAGGTGCCGTGCCCGAGGAACGTGGAGGACACTTCGGTCGTCCTCCAAGATGCTTCGGCGCTTTCGCCGGGAACGCGCTCGGAGAGCAGCAGGACGCGAAGGATGCCGTGCGCCACATCGGAGCGGAAGAGGAAATCCCGCTTCGCGTCGGGATTGTCCGGCAGGGAATCCCAGATCCACTGGTGGAGCTTGTAGGGGTCTCCCAGCCCCTGCTTCAGAGCCCAGGCCCAAGGGACCTCGGTCTGGCTGAGGAAGCGTTTCATTCGGCCTGTCCTCCCTGTTCCGACGGCGCATCGGGCCGCGGCTCGAAGACGCGGTAATACTGCTTCGCCCATTTGAGGCGGATCTCCTCGCGCTTGTCCGGGTCGTCCCAGTTCCACAAGTCCCAGAAGAGCGTCCGCAGATTCACGGGGACACTTTTCACGTCGGCCGTCCGGCCGATGCCGACGACCAGTTCGCAGAGCGAGATCGTGTCGCCGCACGACAGGAGACGACGGAATTTCGGCTCGAAGGACTTCAGTGCCTTCGCCTCGTCGCCTTCGCCGCCTTTCGCGATCGTCCGCATCGTCGTCCCCAGGTTGTTCCAGGGTTCGTTCGAAACGAGTCCGTCCGGGGCCAGAAGCGCGGCGAGGCCGCCGACTGCGCACCAGACGGCGCGGTGCGCGGCGTCCGTGTCGAAGTCGGAGCAGTAGGGGATCAGATGCTCCCACGCCTGGTCCTGCGTTGTTCCTCCCAGCCCGCGGCGGAGTTCCGCGAGATATCCGCGGTCGTCCCTCGCGACCGCCTGAGCGACGTCCCGGAGAAACCGGTCGATCGGATAGTCTTTCTTTTCGTCCATGTCAGTTTTCCTCTCGGATGGTGAGTTTTGAAAATCCTTGTGCGAAGGCCTCCATCTGACGTGCCGTCATTGCGGGGCAGGAGCGGCGATATGCTTCCTCGGCGGCCTTGCGCGTCGCCTTCCTCCAATCGTCCTTGTAGGTCGGAGAATCCACGGCCAGAACAAGCTTCTGGTTTTCCGCCTGTGCGAGAATGTCCCAATACGCGCGTTCCGCGGGAATGGAAAACCGGGAAGCATCGTCAATGAAAACCGCCTTGGCGTATTCCGCCGCAGCGAAATACAGACCGCCCCGCTGACGATCCGCCCACGCGATCGCCTTCTCGTAGCGTAGCATGGCGGGTTCTTCCAGAAGACCGACGGAAAGGTGCGCCTTCCATTCCACCGTGTCGACCTCCTTCGCCTTCTCCGAATACAATCCACCCGTCCAGAGCGTGAAATCCCTGTCGGGCATCGATTCGAGGTGCCGGAGCGCAAGCGCCGATTTACGGCCTCCTGTTTCGCGGACCGCGAGAATGCTGGCCAGTTCGCGCCATGGCATCTTGGATGGATTGGACGTGACATATGATTCAAGGAACTCGTCCTTCTTCGTTCCCTTCTGTAGCTTGACGCTGGCCATCGGTTCGCGCCATGCCGGAATCTGCGGATAGGAAAGGGCTTCTCCAAGAATGCACGTCGGGGATCTGCGCGTCAGTTTGATGGCACGCGAAAGCGGAGCCAGATGCCCAAGGAAGGTGTTTTCGTTTCCGGAAACAACTTTCCGCGCCAGCTCGTCGAACTCCCAGAATGGACTGCCCCAGTCGGTCTTCAACGAATCGTGAACCCACGAATCCGTGACAAGATTCAGCCAAAGGGTATCAAGCAACGAATGTCCTTGCACAATGGAGAACAGCATGGACCTCTCCCGGCAAGGTGCCCCTTGGATGCTCTTTCCTGTCGGAACTCCGTCCCAGACGCATTGTCCGGACAGTCCGCCCGAAGAGAAGTTCTGGTAGATGAGGAATCCGAGCGCGAGTTTCGCGTCGGAAAGGGCTCGCCCACCGCCGACCGCCTCGTGATCATAGAGCGTTGAATTGTTTCCCGATGCAAGTTGGAAGACGAGCTTGTCGCACGGTGTCGTTCCGTCGGCCTTGGCAAGCGCAATGCAGTCCGGTTGCAGGAACGCGTGAGGGCCATAGAGGAAGAAGCGGTCGTGCCACTTTCTCAGGTAGTCCGCGGAGACAGGGCCGACGGCGTCCTTCGCGGCGAGCCAGCCGGCTTCGTCCTTGAGCCGCTCCGGGCCGAGGGCGGCCTGGGCGATGCAGAGAAGAAGACGGAACACGGCTACGCGCTCGTAGGGGTTGAGCGCGAGGTCGGCGATCGTTCCGTCAGCGTCGGCGAAGACCTCGCCGAGAGAGACGGAGCGGTTTGTCCCGTCTCGCATCAGTACGGGAATCCAGGGTTCGTCGATGAGGTTGTAGGCGTTTTCGTCGTTCATGTGTCACCAGTCGTTTCCGTTGTCGAAGAAGAAGTCGGGATCGTCGGCATTGTCCGCATTGCGCGGGGAGGGCTCCTCGTTCCGCATCCGAACCGCGCCCAACTCGGTCGTGTATCGGTAGCCAGCGTCCGCCCCGGAGCCGTCGAGCGTCAGCGCGCCTGACTCCGGATCCCAACGACAGACGAGGGGCGTTTCGGATGCGAAGAAGTGCTGTGAAAGGATGTCCGTCCGGTGATTCGCCTTTTCTTCCCGAAGCGCATCGTTCGGAGCCACTTGGACGAGGTTTTTGTAGAGAGAGCGCGTAACCTCGAAGTCGCGACGGAACCGGGAGATTGAGACGGAACGCCCGTCTAGGAGCGTGGCGGAGGCGGTCGCATGTCCCGCAGCAGGATCAAGCCCACGGACGAGTAGCAGAGAAACGGACGGACGGCTGTTGTAGCGTGTTCCCGCCGTTTCTTCGCTGTCGTCGCGCGTCGGCAGCGAGTCGGCCTCCCCCATCCGGGCAAGTTGCCGGAGGTTGTCCGCCTTCGCCTTCATGTCGTTGTAGAGAGCCCGATGCGGTTCTGTGGTTGGAATCGTTTCGGAATAGACGGCCTCAAGCAGCGGACGAATGTCGCCGGGGATACTGAGGGCCTTGCGGTCGCGCAGCGTCTCGAATGTGCGGAGCAGGACGTAGGGCGCATAGACCCAGACGCCACGGCCGAAGAAGGCTTCGAGTTCTTTTGTGTCGGATGGAAGGCTCGACAGATCGTCCGCAGGCATCCGGGCGCAGACGATCGCCAGTTCCGGTTCCGGTGCGGGACGGGAATCCCGGTCGTGGCGCCAGAGTCGGCCGAGACGTTGCAGGAGCATATCTGCAGGAGCAAGTTCGGAGAGCATCCAGTCCGCGTCGATGTCCACGCTCTGCTCGACGATCTGCGTGGCGACGAGAATCGACCCTTGCGGGCGTGAATCCGCGCCCGATTCGGACGGCTTTCCAAGCTTCGACATCCAGTCGTTCTCGATTCGTTCCCGGTCCGTTCCGGTGAACTTCGAATGGAGAAGCCCGACGGGGAACTCGTTTTCCGACATCGATGCCTTCAGGGAGCGGAACCACTCCTGTGCCGTCGCGACGGTGTTGGCGATGCAAAGAACGTTGCATCCAGCGCGGGCCTTCGCGACCGCCTCCTCGAGAAGGGGTGTCGCGGAGGCGTCGATCCAGCGGAGACGGACGGAGCGGGATGGTGGCGGCTCCAGCGCGCGGACGAGCCGCTCTCCGGTACTGGCACGGACGCCGACAAGGAGCGGATAGCCGTCGCCGGCGGGCGGGTCGGAACCGAACAACGCGGCGCGGCGTGCGGCGGTGAGCGTCGCCGAAAGGACAATCACCGTGCAGCCCAGTTCGCGAAGACGCTTGACGAGCTCGTCGAGGAGCGTCCCCGTATAGGCGTCATAGCTGTGGACCTCGTCTAGGACAACGACCTTTCCCGCAAGCCCGAACGAACGGACGAACGAGTGCTTCACGTTGAGCACGGAAAGTAGCGCCTGGTCGATCGTCCCCACGGCGAACGGAAAGAGCAGACCGCGCTTGGACGGATTGAACCACGGCGGCGGGCGCGAACCCGCCGCCCGGTCAGAGCCTTCGGCACCGGAGTCGAATTCCTTTAGCCACGCCTGTCCGTGCGCGAGCTTCACCGCCGAACCTCCGACCGAAACCGCCTGAAGGAACGCTCGGACGCGATCGTGGATGCGGTCGCTCGTGAGCCGCGTCGGGAGGGCGAAGTAGAGACCGGAATGGAATCCGGCCTCGACAAGTTTATAGGCGGCGTAAAGCGCGGCTTCCGTCTTGCCCATCCCCATCGGCGCCTCAAGGACATAGACGCCAGGCGTAGAGACTTCTTCAAGGAATGCGGCCTGAGCTGGTCGGGGATCGAAGCCGAAAGCGTCTCGGAAGGACAGCCCGCGTCGGAACGACGGTCGCACAAATCCGCATTGGACGAGCGCGTCCGTCGCACGCTTGCGCCCCTCTTCGGAAGAAAGCGAGGCTTCGTTTGGCGGAAAGAATGATTCGTCGGACGCAATCCAGTCCGCGACGCAGGTGGTGCCCGTAAGAAGATCGACAGGAACGGACCCCTTCAAGCTCGACTCAGGAGCGACGCCAAACTCCGCCGCGAGCGCGCGGACGAGTGCGGCGCGCTCGTCCTGCCACGCACCATCTTGCGTGAAGTCTAGCCGATCGGGCGCGAAACCGTGGTGAGCCGCAACGGCGCGAACGAGCGGATGGTCAGCAGTCAACCCGAATAGACGAAGAAGCGACTTTGCTCCGATCGAAGCATGGTTCGTTACGTAGTCGGCAACCTTCTCCGCAAACGCAGGAGCTTTCTCGCGCAGAAGCTCGATGAAATACTTGCCCTCGAATCCCGGCGACACCTTGCCGACATCGTGTAGCGAAACGAAAAACGGCGTCTCGAGCGGCAGTAGACCGTGAACCGATAATGGGAGCAGTCTTAGCAGCCCTTCCGCAACATACCCTGCATAGCGGCAGTGGTCGAAGACGGACGTTCCCGGCGAACCGTCGGGACACGTCTTCGCCCTGCACTCCCGGAACGGGATGCAGCCTTGCGGGGCGGAGTGCTTGGGAGGGCGGGGGATCATATCCTACTTCTTTCGGTTTCCGATGCTCTGTTCGAGGGCCTTGAAGTCGGCCTCGTCCGCGGCGCGGGCGTCGGCGGCCCTATGACGGGCATTGAAGGTTTCGTAGGTTTCGTGAATGGCGGGTGAGGGGAGATGGAAGAGGGCGGGGGTGCGAGGTTGCGTGCGTACGGGGGAAAAACTACCACGAATCTCGAAGGGCGAATGCTACAAATATGCTACAAATTCGACCGACTTCGCCTCGGGAGAACCGGTTCCCTGCGGCGGGCGTCGAAGGTTCCGTAGGTTTCGCGGGGGCGGGATCTGGGGCGGAGCGGCATGGTTTCGGGGAGACGAGAGACGGGAGACGGGAGACGAGGGGAGAAGGGGGAGACGAGAGACGGGAGACGGGAGACGAGGGGAGAAGG
>Ga0256407_10000844_pt1 | contig 69202 bp, 54 predicted proteins | sample RumenRJG_04DNA_FD_193489 | JGI IMG/M metagenome (GOLD analysis project Ga0256407, IMG submission 193489) | Bovine rumen microbial communities from Lethbridge, Alberta, Canada - RJG_04 | ecosystem: Host-associated > Mammals > Digestive system > Stomach > Rumen | place: Canada: Alberta... | reverse complement strand
GCAGGTCTTTGCTTGCTTCGGTGTCGCTCATGTCCATGTTGGTGAATACGTCTACTACGTTACCAAGAACGCGTTTGTCCAGTTCGGGGTTGGCGTAGTTTTTCGGAAGGACTCCTTTGAGGCTTTTGTTGTCGGCTTCTATGGCAATCATGGCTTTGTCTAAGATTGTGCCGATTTCCGGTGTATGGGCAGTTTTTGCAATTTCTGACCAGCGGGCTTCTGGTGGGACGAAGAAGATGTTTTCGGCCTCATAAGCATCCGGGTCGTCTTCAAAACCATCGCCTTCGGCTACGAGTTCTGCGTATTTCTTTTCGAAGGCGGTTGATATGTATTTTAAGAAGATAAGTCCTGTAAAGATTTTGCGGTAATCTGCAGCGGGAATGTGTCCCCAAAGTTCGCAGGCTGCATCCCAAATCTGCTGTTCAAATCCGATAACAGCGGTACTACTCTTGGTTGATTTCTTTTTTGCCATAAATGAATTATATCATAAAAGCTGTGTTTTGTCCGAGAACATAATATGGAAAGTAAAATACAGTTCTGTAGCCAAAAAGCTTAAAAAATGCTATAATTAGTATTGAAAAGGGATGAAAGTGCGCTGTATTTTTATGAAGACATTTTTACTTCCTCTTGCTGCTGTGGCTTTGCTTACCAGGTGTTCTTTTTCTGTGCCAGATTCTGCCCCGGAAGAAAGAGGCGCTGCTTTTTCTGCAAATTCAGAAAGAAGTGTTCTTTTGTCTGGATCCATCAAATTTTCTGGTGCAATACCTTCTGCTTTTAAAAGCAATTCTTCTGGGCGCACGGCTTTTCCTACTGCACCCACGCCCCTTGTTTACAAAATAAAGGCAACATCCGGCTCTTCTGTAATAGAATTTAACAGTTCAGAGGCATCTTCTGGCGGAAGCATTACTGTTGACGGCGACACAATAACTTTTACAATTAGCTTAACAAGCGGCACATGGGCACTAACCGTATCTGCCGAAGATTCATCGGGTAAAAAGGTGCTTGCAACCAAGAACGCTGTTAGCATACCCCTTACAGGCGATTCACCTTCCGTCTCTCTAGGCGATCCCCTTGTTTTGAACTATGCTAGTTCGTCTTCCACGGGAAAGGGTAGCATTGGCCTTACCCTCTCTTGCGACTCTAGCACAAACATTCAGAGCATAAAGGTAAATCCTTTAACCAGCGGAATTACTTCAACAACTACAAACACAACAAGCGACTGGCTCTGGTCACAGTCAAACGTAAATCCGGGTTCCTACAAAGTTGAATTTCTTTTCTATTCTGGGACGGACTGTTCTGGATCAATCCTTTACCGCATAAACGAAGTTGTAAACATATATTCAAATTTAACTACAGACACTTTTGAAGACGCGGTATATGTATCTAGCGGGCACATAGAAATAACAGGCTCTCTTTTAGCAAGTGCAGAACTTGTAACAATCTACGTAAGCTCTTCCGGCTCGGATTCCGGCACTGGCTCTTATTTTAACCCGGTAAAAACCTTAAATCAGGCAGTTACCATTGTAAACAATTCATCAGCAGCGGCATCCACCGAATTTGAAATAATTGTAAGAGACAATGTTTCGCTTGGCGGTTCAACCACATTAAACTCCGGCAAAAAGGCTTCCATTACAAGTGAGGGTTCTTCTGCGGTAACAGTTAGCGGCGGCTCTAGCCACGATTCCCTTACCATTAGCGGCGAGGCAGAAGTTTCCAATTTGAATTTTAGCGGGCTGGGGGGAATTAGTGTTAACACAAAACTTACAATAAATGATTCTACGATAAGTAACGGCTCTTCTAGCGCAAGTGGAGGAGGAATTTTTGTTGGTTCTAGTGCAGAACTTGTTTCAGACCAAGGCCTTGTAATTTCAAATTGTGAAGCAACTGGCTCTTTTGGTTATGGCGGTGGTATTTACAATATGGGAACCGTTTCACTTACCGCTTGTGAAATTTCTAGTTGCACCGCAGCTGTAAGTGGCAGCAGTATTTATAATTCTGCAGCAGGAAGTTTAACCCTTGGCGGTGAAACATCAATAGACGGTTCTATTTATTTGCAGTCAAATGCACATCCTTTGGATTTAGACTCCACTTTTTCTACGACGGATGAAATTCAAATTGAATTAAAAACAGGCAGTTTTTCAACAGACTTTAGCTTTGGCGATACCGTTATAAGCAACGCTACGGCCACACAAGCAGCCTGCTTTACCACACCAGACGGCTCTGACTATTCACTTGAATTTGTTGCTGCCTCAGGCATAGTAATAATGAACAGCGCCGCAAGATTTATAATCTATGTCGGCGGCACTGGTGCAAGTGATGAAACAGGTGATGGCTCAAATTCAAAACCCTATGCAACATTAGAAAAGTCCTTGGAAGTTGCAGCAGAGCGCTATGCAATTGACAATGGAGAATACAGCATATATGTTAAAGACACCATTACATTAACGCGTAACATTGAAATTACAGGTTTGCCGAATCTTACACTTGCAGGAAATGTAGCAGCAACTTCGACTTCAACAGAGACAATAAATGGTGGCGGATATAACATAAAATTCAGCTGTGATGCAACAGTTAGAAACTTGGAATTTTACGGCTTAGGTGCAAGCTCAACTACTGCCGGACCAATAACAATTGCAAGCGGAACAGAAGTAGAAGCAGAGCATGTTACTGTAACAAGCTGCACCAACACCAGCGGAGACGGCGGTGGTATTTACAACGCAGGAACTTTGACGCTCAAAAATTGTACGGTAAGCGGATGCACGGCAACGTCTGGCGACGCAGCCGGCCAAGGTTTTGGCGGTGGTATTTACAGCGAATACGCTTCCAGCCTAACAGTGGAAAACACAACCGTAAGCGGCAACAGGGCAACTCTTGGCGGAGGAATTTTCATAGGTGGCAGCTGTAATGCACAAATAACGGACTCTACGATACAAAGCAATAGTGCCGAATCTACAACCCTAGGCACATTTGGTGGCGGTGGCATTTTTATAAATGACGGAGGCTCTCTAACACTATCCGGTGATGACAGCAAGATTATACTAAATACAGCTGAATCCACTACCTCAGGAAAAATACCCCATGGCGGCGGAGTCTTGTGCAGAGGCTCTATGACTATGGAAGGTGGAACAATCTCGCAGAATGAGGTAATTGCTGATTTCGCAAGCGGATATGGATACGGTGGCGGTGTTGCGCTTGAGCCAACAGGACCAACTTCTTCCGGAACATTTACAATGTCTGGCGGCAGCATCAGTAGAAACGAAGCAACTTTTGGCGGCGGAATTGCAAACCGAGGCCTTAACCTTGTACTTTCCGGCGGAACAATAGGCGATATCAACGGAAACACCGCAAGTTACGGTGGTGGTGTATATGCTGGTAGTTTTCCTTTTACAACCCCAAAAGAAGCAACTTGTACAATAAGCGGCTGCACAATTGAACGCAACACAGCTACTGCCTACGGAGGCGGCATTTTTAGTGAAAACAGCTCAATAACCTTTAACGCAGGCTCCGTTGAATTTAATAAGGTAGAATCCTCTTCCATAGATTATATTGGCGGTGGCGGTATTTATATTAAACAAGGAACTCTTAATTTTGGAGGAACAGGCGAGATAAAAAATAACTATGCTGATACAACTAAAATATCTGCTGCTGGAGGCGGGCTTTATATATATGAAGGCGGCATAGTAAATATGGACGGCGGTTCAATAGAAGCAAACTCTGCTAAGTCCCCTTCAGGAGATACTGGCTGTGCACAAGGTGGAGGCGTATACATATCTGGATCTGGAAAAATGACCTTATCCGACGGAACCATAAGCGATAACAATACTTATTCTACTACTACAGGCGGCAGTTCTATGGGTGGCGGTGTATTTGTATATACAGGCGGAGAAATGACCATGACAGGCGGTTCAATAAAAGATAATGGATACACTGCATCAACTATTTTGGGTGGCGGTATATATTCGTTTGGAAGCTTAACTCTAACAAGCGGCACTATAACCACCAACAATGCATCTTCAGGCGGTGGAATTTATCTTAATCTTATATCACCCGGAACTTCTTCACTTAACTATGGAGGAACTGTAATTACAGGAAATGTTGCAGATGGCTATGGACTTGTAGGTAATAACTGGTATATCAATTCTGGTGTTATCTTCTCTGGTACACTTGGAGGCTATACATCTACAGGCTATTCTTTACCAACCCCATTGATTTTTTAATACCAAGCCATTCCGCCTACACTTCCCTACCGCCCCGCAACCGCTAAACACTCCCCCATCATCCCAGCCCCGATTGGAGGGGCGGCGAAGCCGTTGCGAAGCAATGAAGGCGAAAGCCGGAACCCCGCAAAGCGGGTAATAAAAGTAGTGGAAGGTTCTTTAAAAAAATACACGGTAAAAGCAAAAATCTGCTGCCAAAAGAGAAAGAAAAAAGAAAAAATTGTACCGTCAACCCTACTTTAGTATCTTCCTAACAAAAGACAGGCGGTTTTTATGCGGAGTAATGCGGATGTTAAAGTCGCCCTTTTCCTTTTGGAAGACAATGCTCTTGTAGTGGGTAAAGCAGTCAAAGCCAGCCTTTCCGTGGTACTGACCCATGCCGCTTTCTCCAAGGCCGCCAAATGGTAGACGGTTGTTGGCAAGATGGATAATTACGTCGTTTATGCAGCCACCGCCAAACTGGACACGCTTTATTACGCTTTCACAGACGGTCTTTTCCGTTGCAAAGAGGTAAAGGGCAAGCGGTGTAGGACGGGAATTTACGTACAAGATAACATCTTCAAGGTTTTCGTAAGTAAGGACAGGCATTATAGGCCCAAAGATTTCTTCCTGCATTGAAGGATGGCGCGATGCCTTTTCCCCTCCAAGTGGCCCCAAATCCAGTATGGTAGGTGCAATTTTTTCCGCCTCAAGATCGTTCTGCGCTTCCGGTGCAATGGAAATTAGGCGGTTAAAGTGCTTTTTGTTTATAATCTTGCCGTATTCTTCATTCTGCAAAGGATTTTCGCCAAATTGCCTGGTTATTTCAGCGTTAACAGCCGCCAAGAATTCGTCTTTTTTGCTTTCGTGGACAAGAACATAATCTGGAGCAACACAAGTTTGCCCTGCGTTAAGAAGCTTTCCCCAAACGATGCGCCTTGCCGCAGCAGGAATGTTGGCACTTTCTTCCACAATACAGGGGCTCTTTCCGCCAAGTTCCAGGCACACCGGCGTAAGGAATTTTGCCGCACTTTCCATAACAATTTTTCCAACGGTCTGGCTTCCGGTAAAGAAGATAAAGTTGAACTTTTCGTGCAGCAAAAGCTGGTTTACAACGGAACCGCCCTCTATTACAGTAACATAGTTGCTTTCAAAGCATTCAGAAAGAATCTGGCGTATAACCTGGTTTGTAGCCTTGGAAAATTCAGAGGTTTTTAGAACAACCGTGTTTCCGGCCGCAATGGCACTAACAAGGGGCGTAAGGCTAAGCTGGAAGGGATAGTTCCACGGAGACATTACAAGAACAGTTCCAAATGGCTCTGGAAAAACCTTGCTCTTGGAAGGATACATAAAGAATTTAGAGGAAATTTTCCTTGTTTTTCCCCATTTTTTCACATTATGAAGGGCATAGGAAATTTCGGAAAGGACAATTCCTATTTCCGTGGCATAAGAGTCAAAGGGATTTTTTAGCAAATCCGCGTTAAGGGCTGAATATATGTCGTTTTCGTTTTTTGATTGAATCATAGAGTTTTTTTAGCTGCTTAATGCGCCATGCAACGGGTAAAGTCTGGCCACTGGCAAAAAATTCACGCTGGCTCTGCAAAACAGTGCGTATGTCTTCCTGAATTTGCCTTCTGTCCGCGCTTTGTTCACCAAAAGAAGGAATATTAAGATGGGTCTTTATGGCCTCAGTTGCTTTTTCGCCCAATTCTTCCGCAGTCTGTGCAATCTGGTCAACAGCTTCCTGTATATCAATCTTTTTTTTAGACATAAATACCCCTCAAATCTATTATGCCACCTTTTTTTCATTTTAACAAGTAAGGCATATAAGTTGCCAAAAATTTTATTTTGAATTTGTTTTGAATTAAATATTTGGACGGTACTTTTATGGACGAAGTCCTGCATGCTCTACCATTCATTGTTTGGCTAACTCGACCGTAAATGCCTTTGCGCCACCGCCGTTCCGGGGTTCCGCGGGGCCCTACCCGCTCCATTGCTTCGCAACCCGCTTGCGCGGGCCCCTCCATGGCGGCGTAGGTTGATTTAAATCATAGAAGCATTTTTAATATATTTCTTAACAATTTTGGGGTTCTTAGGCATATCGCGATACGTTGAGCGATATGGCCCCTAAGCCGTGCCGGGAAAGGGAGGGGTTTAAGGGGGAACTTGCAACGCAGTTTCCAGCAGGGAAAACCCTCGCTTCGGAGTAGGCAGATTTTTTAACGTTAAAAAATCTGCCTCCCCTTAGTTCGGGGGCTTACGGGGGCACCCCCTGTAAAAAGCACTTTTGAAACTTCCGTGTTTATATGATACAATGGAAGGCAATGCTGCATTTCAATTCAAAAATACTGAATACGCTGGTAAAGTCTCTTTTAATAGCAATAATCCTGATTTTTGCCGTTTTTTTGGGAATTCAGTTTTTGTCCCTAAAGTCCGTGGTAAATTCACAGGAATCACAGGCATCTTCCCGCGGATACAACATCCTTGTCGTTGGCAAAAGCGACAACGGCACTTACTTAAACCAGGTTGCCAAAGGTGCAATGGATGTTTCCGAAAACTACAATGCGGCTGTGGAAGTTTACACCGGAAAATCAAAGGCTCAGGAAATTCCCATGCAGTCGCTTTTTGACTATGCCTCTTACCTTTGTGCAGACGGTGTTATTGCCTATATAAGCGGCAACGAGCCACTGCAAGTACCTGTTAACCGCAACGGAACCCCCATTCCCCTTATTACAATAGGAAACTACCTGCCAAATTTGCAGCAGCTTTCATTTATAGGCGTAAACTTTTCCGAGCTGGGCAAAATTACCGCCAACGAAATTATTTCGCTTATAGGAAAAAGCAAGAAGGTCATTATCCTTACTTCTGCCCAGGGCAACAATTCAAGCTACAGCACCATGATGAACACCCTAATAAACATCATCTCCAACGAGCATCCGGAAATAATCATAAAAACAATCACCGTCATAAGCGAAACAAACTTTTCCAAGGAAGACTACCTTAGGCAAAGGCTTGCCTCCGAGGAAGGACTAGAGCTTGTGGTTCCCCTTTCGGAAGAAAACACAATTCTTGCGGCACAAAGCGTCCGCGACTTAAATCTTTCCGGTAAGGTTAAAATCCTTGGCTTTGGAGACAGCGACGACTGCCACTCCTACTTTGAAAAGAACATCGTTACCGAGCTAATTTCGGTAAAGACGCGCAACATAGGTCAAAAGGCCATGGAAGAACTTTTTGAATACATAAACAACGGCTATGCCAACAGCTATGTTTCCGCAGAAATAGAAGTGCTAAGGCAGGAAGCTTCGGGAAGTTAAGAAATGAACAATTTTCTAAAGAATTTAAATCTTCGGACAAGCCTCATGCTTAGCGTTCTTACAAGCTTTGTACTTACGCTTTTTATTGTGCTCTATCTTTCCACTCTTGTTATGGGCGTTATGTGGCAAACAGGAAATTCATTCAGCACAAATGCGGAACTGGACGCCTACCTTACAAACCTTGAGCAAACGGAAGCCGCCATGGAATCCTACATGAGCTACAGAACCTTTGAAAGCATAGACAAGTACTACCACTTTGAAGCCGCCGCAGAAAGCGGTGCAGAAAAGCTTAGAAGCGTTCCTTCAACCGTCTACAATGAGCAAAAAGAATACACAATAAAAATGCTTTCCGATTCTTTTTTTGCCCTAAGCAACAAGGCCATTGCTGCCCGCCGTGCAAACAATTCAAAGGATGCCGACCTTTACTATATAAAAACCCTGGACTGCTATTCATTCTTGTATGACGAGATTATGAACCTTAACATGCTTTACTTTAAGATGAATGCGGCAAACTACAACCAGAGCAATGCAAAGACCCAGCAGATTATCCACCGCACAATTTTTGCAGTCATCATGATATTGCTGAACACAGCCCTTTTGCTCTACATACACATTGCACACATAACAACGCCGCTAAAGCAAATTTCATCAGTTGCCCTCCGCGTTGCCGAGCGTGACTTTGACGTTCCCCTATTCCAGAACAAGCGCAAGAACGAAATTGGAAACATCTGCCGTGCCTTTGACAGCATGATAATTTCCATAAGGGAATACGTAGACACAATCTGGGAAAAAGCCCTGCACGAAAACGAGCTTAGAGAAAAAGAAATAGAAATGAGGGCCTTGTACACGGATGCCCACCTAAAAGCGCTTCAGGACCAGATTAAGCCCCACTTCCTCTTTAACACGCTGAACACTGGCGCACAGCTTGCCATGATGGAAGGGGCGGACAAGACATGCTACTTCTTGGAACAAGTTGCAGACTTTTTGCGCTACAACATACAGCACCCCGGAAGCGATGCCACAATCAGCGAAGAGCTTGGCATGCTGGACAACTACATTTACATTATGAAGGTACGCTTTGGGGAACGCTACGAATTTGTAAAGGACATTGACGAGTCAACCCTAAGCGTAAAAATGCCCAACATGATTCTGCAGCCGCTCGTAGAAAACTGCATCAAGCACGGCCTTAACGGTGTCTCGGAAAACGGCCGCATTACAATCAGCGTAAAAAAGCAGGAAGACCTTATCCTAATTTCAATAAGCGACAACGGCATTGGCTTTGACAAGGGCGTAAAAGAGCGCGTAATGAAGATTGCCCAGGAAGAAAGCGGTGGCGTCTTGGTTCAGGACAAAACCATGCAGGAAAAGGCCCATGTTTCAACTGGCCTTATAAACGTAATTTCCCGCCTGCAAATTTATTTTAAGCGCACAGACGTTTTTAGCATATCGGAAAACCCGGACGGAAGCGGAACTATGTTCAACATAAAGATACCGTCTCAAATTCAAATAGGAGAAAACCGTGTATAACATTTTATTGACCGATGACGAAAAAATTGTGACAGATTCTCTTACCATGATTTTGAACAAAAACTTTGCCGAGCAGGTAAAGATTTTTACCGCAAACTCCGGTACAAAGGCACTGGAAGAAGTGCGCTCCAAGAACATAGACATTCTTTTTATGGACATAAGCATGCCCGGAATAAGCGGACTTGAAGCAGTAAGCCTTATAAAGCAGATGAACCCAAACATCATCGTAATAATACTTACTGCCTACGATAAATTCCAGTATGCCCAGCAGGCACTCAACATGGGGGCGTTCAAGTACCTTACAAAGCCTGTTAACCGCAACCTTATAATCCAGACGGTGCGCGACGCAATGAACGCGGTGGACGATGAGCGCGGCAAGCAGACGGATTCCATTAAGCTGCACCAGAAGCTTAACGTTGTCTCGCCCATGGTGGAAAGCGACTTTATCTATTCCTGCATCTTTAACAACGGCAACACGGACTTTACCGACTACCTTGACTACTTTGGAATTACGGACAGCGACTACTTCTTTGCCTGCCTTGAAATTCCCGACACGGCTCCCAACAACCGCGGATCTGTTTACGAAAAGATAAGGGAAATCCTTTCTTCCAAGTGCAGGTGCATCATCGGTTCCTTTATGGGTAACCGCGTAACAATATTCTTTCCGCTTGCGTCCGGCAGTATGGATTCTTTTTCCGAAAAAATCCAGCATGAACTTATGGGCGAACTCTTTACCCTTCTTTCCATACAGATTTCCGCAAAAATTAAAATTGGCGTTAGCGGAATAGAACACAACATAGAAGATGCACAAAAAGCCTACAACGCGGCATCCGTCCTTTTAAACAAGATAGACTCTTCCGGTGGAATTGAATTTTCCGGGCTTCAGAACATTCAGCAGGGCAATTCGCAGACGGCAAAACCAGCCCAAAAGCTTTTGACAAGCATCCGCCTGGGAGACAGTGCAAATGCCGGGGAATATGCCCGTGAGTGCGCCACATCAATTCTTGCCGAGCACAAGGACGAACCGGATAAAATTAAGGGTGCGCTTTTTGAGCTTGTCATACAGGAAAAAAATGCCGTTGTGGAGCTGAACCCTTCCTACAAGAATCCCGCAATAGACAGCGCATTTTCTTTTTTTGAAAAGACGGACTCCGTTCAGGAACAGATTCAGTATTTGGCAGAGCGTTCCATGGAATGTGCCTTGGAAATTCAAAACCTTAAGTCGCAGACGGAAAACCCCATCATAAAAAAGGCCCTTGTTTACATAGAAGAGCATCTTGCAGACTTGCAGGGGCTTGAACCGCTGGCACAGACGCTTAACGTAAGCCCCTTCTATTTAAGCAAGCTCTTTAAGGAAGAAACCGGGGACACTTTTATAAACTACCTAACTTCCATGCGCCTGGAAAAGGCAAAGAAACTTCTTAAAGACAGCTCTATGATTATAAAGGAAATAACGGCGGGTGTTGGCTACAATGACCAGAACTATTTTAGCAAACTCTTTAAGCAAAGGTTTGGCGTTAGCCCCACGGAATACCGCGCAAAAGCTACGTCAAATTAAACCCGAAGCAAAGCCAACTTTTTCTTCTGCAAAAAGAGCCTACCCCCGATTGGAAGGGCGGCGCAGCCGTTGCGAAGCAATGGAGCGCGGTTAGCGCGGAACCCTGGAAAGCGGGTTAGCAAATAAAGTATGGTCCAGAAAAAAGGAAAAAGAATCATCCTATTCGCGGTAGACTTCGTCCTTGGTGTGGAAACCGCTTTTTATTATAACTTCGTCCATATTCCTTTTGGTAACGGCCACAGGTTGCATCCACAGGACGGGTATTTCGCCATATCCGTTGTCTATTACATCCTTTGTACCAGAGGCTTCTTCCACGCTCTTTCCCTGCGCAAGCGAACATGCTATTTCTGCCGCCTTCTGGGCAAGCTCGTTGATTGGCTTATAAATTGTTACCGTCTGTTTTCCAGACACAACGTTCTGGCAACCGGCAATATCTGCATCCTGTCCGCCAATAAGAATGTTGTTTTCCGGGTAAAATTCGCCAAGCGCCTGAATTATGCTGTTTGCCACGGCATCGTTTCCCGCAACAATCACATCCGGCAGGTTCTTTTCTTTTATAAGCTCTATCATCTTTTGGTAGGAAAGGTCATAGTTCCATCCGTCAGTATAATAGACAAGGCTTATGGAAACAGGTGCGCCCTTTATCTGGTTTTCCACGCCGCGCTTTATGAGCGACATATTGTAGTCTTCCTGGGGGCCGTAAAAGCAGAACCACTTTCCCTTTGAGTTCCGCGTAAGCAGTTCCTTTGCCATGAGGGTTCCTACTGCCTTACTGTCCACGGTAATGTAAAGGCTTATGTCCGCGTTGAGTATTAGGCGGTCGTAGGAGATGACGGGAATGTTCTTGCTTTTTGCAAGCCGTATGCATTCTGTAAGGGAATCCGCCTGTTTTGGTACTATGACAATGGCTTTTACGTTTCTGTTTATAAGATAGCCTATCTGCTTCTGCTGTTCCTGCACACTGTTGCCCGCATTCTGTACAATTACGTCTGCGCCAAGGTCTTTTGCAGTGTTCAGAAAAACATCACAGTCGCGCCGCCAGCGTTCAATTGCAAGCGTGTCTATGGAAAATCCTATCGTAAAATTTGCCGCCGATTTTTCTGTACCGTTCTTTGATTCATCCGCCTGAACCAATTTTTTCTTGCACGAGGAAAAGGCCATTAAAACTACAGTTAGCACCAGAAAGGCTTTGAAGACTTTTGTCATAGGTCTATTATAGCATGGTTTTTTGGTGTGGGACAAATAAAATATGGGAATTCAATTTTCTTCTGCATAAATGCACATAAAAATAATTTCCGTGTTAAAATACCAGTAACTAAACACCGCTACAGTCATTTAAAATACACAGGTGGTATATATGAAAAAGAATTTTTCTTTGGCAGGTATTTTGATGGGAATTATTATTGCTTCGTCTACTTGTATTACGGCTTCGGGAACGGAAAGCAAGGCTAAAAGCGATTCACAAAACGCATCGGGAAAAAACTTTACGGTTCTAAGCATGACCCCGGAGGGAGAGCTTCCTTCGCAGGTTGAATACCCTTCTATACAGATTCAGTTTTCTGAACCTGTTGTTGCCCTAAAGGAACTTGGCGAACAGGAAAGCTCCAGCTACGTGTTTTCCATTGAACCGCCGCTTAAAGGGGTTTTCCGCTGGAAGGGTACATCTGTACTCTCTTTTGACAGCACAGATAAAACTGTACCCCAAAAACAGTATACCTTGCGCATAAATCCTAATCTTGTGTCTAAAAAAGGGAACAAGATTTCCGGCAAGCTGGAATATACCTTTCATACAGAAGAATTAAAGCTCAACTCCATACAGCCCGCTTACGCTGCCTATAAGGAAGGCCGCTATGTGGACAATTCAAGCGTTCCGCCCGAACTTGCAAAAGACATAGCCCTTCATTTTAACCTGCCTGTAAACGCAGCTGTTGTTTCAAAGACAATAACAGTTACGGACAACAAAAATACCACCTACAAATTTTCCGCTTTGAATGACGGCGAAAAAACCCTTGTGCTTCATTTAAAGGAAACTCCCGCAGAAGACAGGCAGATAACCGTTACGCTGCAGAAGGGTTCCATTGCAGACAAGGACTGCTACCCCACAAGCGCAAACCGCTCAAGAAGCTTCCACACGCTTATTCCCTTTGTAATAAAGGACTGCTCAGAAAACATAAGGTGGCTCTCCCGCCAGTACGACAAGCCCGTACGCCTAACATTTTCTTCTATATTAAAGGAAGAAAGTGAAGCAGAGCTTGCCCAGTTCATAACCGCAGAAGGTAAAAAGAAGAAAGCCACAGTTACAAAAGAAAACCTTTTGGTACAGGGACAGACACTCCTGATTTTTGGTCTGCCCTTTGACTACAATGAAACATATACGCTAAAAGTCTCTTCCAGCCTAAAAGACATCTACGGCCGCAAGCTGGACAAGGACTATTCCTTTACAATAAAAGTGCCCGATGCAGAAAGCTTTGTGTCCTTTAAGAATTCTGGGCTTCAGACATTGGAAAGCCAGTTTACGCCAAGGATTGTCTTTACCCACCAGAACATTAAGTCTCCGTCTTCCTACCGGATTGAACCTTTGACGAATGCAGACGGAAGCAAATCTACTCAGAGGGGCAAGACAATAAGCCTTGACGTTTCAAAGATTCCCCAGAACAAGAGAATTACGGAAACCGTAGACCTACGCGACTATTTGCAGAAGGTTGGAAACCAGTACCGAGGAGCCGTCCTCTTTAAGGCTAAGGTCAATGTTGAACGCAAGTGGCAGGACTGGAAAACCAAGAAATACCGCACGGAACTTGATGACTACACCAACGAGCAGATAATTCAGGTAACAGATTTGGGTCTTACCGTACGCTATGCCTACAACCGCGCAGTTGTCATGGTAACAAGCCTTTCTACGGGTAAATCTGTACCCAACGCAACAGTTAACGTAAAGATTGTTCCATACAGCGACGCTTACGAACGCAACGGCGGATATGCAAACGTACTCACCAAAAACTATGCAACCTTTGCAAGTGCCACAACAGACAGCGAAGGAGTTGCCATAATTGAATTCAAGAACGACTTGGTGGCCGCACTTCAGAGCAGCGTAGGCGGAAAACGCCTTGACTACAACACCAACCTCATTTATATAGAAGCAAAAACATCGGACGACCGCGTAATGTTCTGTCCTTCCGAAAGCGGATTCTGGTGGTCTTCTGGCAATGTGGACAAGGGAGACATAGAGGGTTTTGCAAGGGAACGCATGGTTGCTTCCATATTCACCGACCGCGGACTTTACAAACCCGGCGAAACCGTAAGCTACAAGCTGATTGACCGCACACTTTACAAAGAAGAATACAGCGTTCCACGCGGAAAGGATGCAGAATACACCATTACCCTTGTTGACCAGAGCTGGAACAGCAACAAGAGCTATTACAAGACCAGCGGCACTCTGAGCGCAAACGGTACAACATCCGGTTCCTTTAAGCTACCGGAAGACCTAAAGCCTGGCGACTACTACATCCGTTACCAGAGGCATCTTGCTGGCGGTCTGACGGAAGAAAATTGTAGGGTTCAAGTGCAGTTCTTTGAAAAGCTGCGTTTTGAGGCAGAAGCATCTGTTCCACAGGGAACTTACTACAGGGGAGACACCCTTTCTGCAGAACTTAGCGCATCTTATTTAGGTGGCGGTGCACTGGACAACAGCACATATTCTTCAACATGGACCCGCCAAAAGCAGTCCTTTAGCGCACATACGCCTGCATACAAAAGCTACACCTACGGCCCCAAAAAGTCTGCCAGTGACAGCTACCTGCGCGAAAGTGGCAACGGAACTTTAAGTGCAGAAGGCAAAGCTACAATCAACCACAACACGGGTACAGAAAAGGGTACAGTTGCACCCGCAATGCCTTATCTTTACACAATGGAAGCAAGGGTAACGGATTCCGGCAACCAGGCCATTAGCACAAGCACATCCGTTTTGGTTCACCCGGCAAAATTCTACATTGGACTAAGCAACGCAAAGAACATCAAGGGCTTTGCCAAAAAGGGCGACACCTTAAAGTTTGACTATGTTTGCATCACCCCGGAAGAAAAAGCCGCAGCCCAGAGCCTACTGCCCAAAGACGGCAAGATAAAGCTTGAGCTTTTCCGCGAAGAATGGAAAAGAACACAGAGCCTTAGCAGCGACGGATACGTTTCTTACAACTGGAAACGCGAAGACATTCTTGAAGACGAACGTTCGTTAATAATTACGGACGGCAATGAATTCTCGTTAGTTCCAGAAAAAGGTGGAAGCTACACCCTGCGCCTAAGCACAAAAGATGCAAACGGCAGCGATGTAATCACAGAACGAAATTTCTATGTTACAAGCAGCGACTGGTACTGGCACACGGAAAACCAGCAGCAGATTGGCCTTACCCCGGACAAGGCTGAGTATTCAGTAAACGATTCTGCCCAAATCATGGTTCAAAGTGAACTTCCACGCGGCAAATACCTTATGACGGTAGAACGCGGAACAATCCTCTCCCAGAAGATCTTGAACATTACAGAGCCAACATCCGTAATATCTGTACCCATTTTGGACAGCTATGCCCCTGTAATCTATGTTTCTCTTTCATCCTATTCAACAAGGCAGAACGGAAACACCGGTGCTACAGAGGAAAAAAGGGATACAGATAAACCCAAAGGCTACTTTGGAGTAACAGCCCTTAACGTAGACCTAAAGACCAAGACTTTTGACATTCAGATAAAGATGGACAAGCCTTCCTACCGTGCAGGCGACAAGGCACAGATTACACTCCACGCATCCCGCAACGGACAGCCTCTTGCAAATGCGGAACTTGCACTTATTGCGGCAGACCGTGGCGTTCTTGATCTGATTGGCTACCACATTCAGGACCCAAGCGAAGTCTTCTATAGTAAATATCTCTTCCCCGACCGCGCCTATGGTGGAGATTCCCGCCAGCTTTTGATTGACCATGCAGAAGAGTCTGATGATGCAGTAGAAGATGAATGTGTTGAAGAAGCAATGATGTGTGAATCGGCAGCAGCCCCCCGCATGATGATGAAGTCTGCAAAAAATACTGCGAGGATGCTGGAAGGAAGTGCTATGGCAGACGCTTCCGCCATGGGAGCTAAGGAAAAGGCAGCCCCGGCCCTAAAAGTGCGCAAGAACTTTGCTTCAACCGCAGTCTTCCGCCCAGATTTGGTAACAGATGCAAACGGAGACGTTACAGTAACATTCACCCTGCCCGACTCGCTTACAACCTACCGCGTAACGGCAGTTGGCATTAAGGACAACCTCTTTGCAAGGGCAGAAGAAGAGCTTGATGTTGCAGAGCCAATTTCTGTACGCCAGGTTCTGCCAAGAAAACTGCGCCTGGACGACAAGGGAGAGGCAGGCGTTACCATTACAAACCTTGACGCACAAAACCACGACGTAACGGTTGCAATGAATGTTTACAGCGGCGTGGAAAAAGCAGGCATTGAACAAGACGCATCCTCCGTGCAAAAGCTTCCGGGCAAGGCTTCTGTCCAAGGAGAAAACAAAAAGACTGTTTCCGTTAAGGGTCAAAGCACACAGGCTCTAATGTTCAGCATAAAAGCAGAGCAGCAGGGCTGGATTACGGTTGAATATACCGTTACCGGCGACCTTATAAACGAAAAGATTCTTCTTCCTCTGGAAATAGAAAAGCCCTATATCTTTGAGGCTGTAACCACAATTGGCGAAGTTCGTGATGCGGCAGGAATAAAGGAAGGCAAGGCTTCTGCAAAAGAGACAATCATTCTGCCGGGAGATGCAGAAGACGGAAGGGGAAGCCTTTATGTTCAGCTTGACCCGACAAGACTCGGTGTTCTGCGCGAAGCTGTGGGCTATGTCTTCCACTATCCTTACGGCTGCATGGAACAGCGCTCAGCGGCGGTTCTTCCTCTGGTGGCATTCGGCGACTACATAAAGATTTTTGACCTTAACACAGAGGTAAAAGACCCGGCGTCTGTTGCCGCAAACGAAATACGCTCTTGGGCAAAGGTGCAAAATTCAGACGGAGGATTCCCCTACTGGCCAGACGGCTACTACAGGGAAAGCAACCGTTATGTTTCCATGCGCATTGCAGAAATCCTTTCTCTTGCAAAGCAGCGCGGAATTCTAAAAAACAGCGGCATTAACGAGGAAAACCTTGCCTCTTACCTTATCCGTGAATCAGACTCTATCATCAAGGAAAAGGATGAAGCTTCATGGGCAATGTATACAGCTGCCTACGGTTACTATGCGGCACAAATGCTGGGAGGAAAAATTGACGAAGCAAACCTTGAGCGCATAGCCGATTCAGATTCAAGCGACGTTGAAACTTTGGCACTGGCAGCCCTTACCTACCTGAACATGAACCAAAAGGCAAAGGCAAAAGCCGTAAGCCAAAAGATATACCGCTTTGTGCGCCTTACAGCCCGCGGAATAGACATAACAGGCAAGGCAAAGGATCACTACTGGTGCTTCTTTAACCATTCAAGCGAAAAATATGCCTTCTACCTGCAGCTGTTCACAAGGCTGGACACAAACAATTCCATAAACCAGCGTTTGGTTTACGAGCTGCTCAAAATGCAAAAGACAGGAAGGTGGCAGTCCACGGCGGTAACAAGCCGCGTCTTGATTGCAATCTACGACTACATCAAGACCAACGACCTGGACAACCTTGATTTTACCGCAGAAGTGCTTTTGAACGGAAAGAAGCTTCTTGGCGGAAAGTTCTACGGCGTTGCATCCCTTGCAGAAGATAAGGAAATTGACTTTGCACAAGAGCCAATTGCTTCCATGCCTAAGGACAAGGAACTTGACCTTGAATTCAAGAAGGACGGACAAGGCACCTTGTTCTACACGGCAAGCATGAAGTACGCAATTCCTCCAATCAAGCAGACTGCCCGCGACGAAGGCCTTTGCGTCTACACAGAAATTACCGATGCGGAAACCGGAGAAGTTATTTCGGAAAGCAAACTCGAGTCAGGAAAAATCTACAGGGAAAAAGTCGTTATTTCTTCTGTAATAGATGCAGAATATGTTGCCTTGCGCGCACCGGTTCCGGCTGGATGCGAAATACTCAACTCTGCCTTTGTAACAACAGGAACAATACCTTCTGCCTCTTCGCAGGAAGAATCTCCGGTTAGGCCGCTTGCAAAGAACAGGGTAAGGCCTTGGTGGTACAACCCCAACCGCGGACTTTCCTACAAGGGCATTTACGATGTAGAGATGCAGTATTTCTGGGACTACTTCCCAAGAGGAATCCAGGAAGTGGAATTTACATTCAGGGCAAGCCGCAAGGGAATGTACAACACGCCTTGTGTTACCGCTGAATGTATGTACGAGGAAGAAATATTCGGACGCTCAAGTGGCCGTGTTTGGGAAATAAAGTAGCGGTAGAAGGAAAAAGCCAAGCAAGCTACGCCGCCATGGAGGGGCCCGCCAAAGGCGGGTTGCGAAAGCAATGGAGCGGGTAGGGCCCCGCGGAACCCCGGAACGGCGGTGGCGCAAAGGCATGTTCGGTCGGATTAGCCAAGGAAGAAATGGTAGAGCCTAAAAAAGCACCGTCCAGATTCAAAAATCAAAGCGGCAAAAAGGAATCTTCCGGCTTTATACCAAAGCGTCCTGCAAAATCGCGGGCATGCCATGCGTTCATAATCACTTCATTGGGGTCGTGGGCATCTGAATTGCAGATTACGCGGACAGACGTTTGCGCTGCCATTTCCCAAAATTCTGCATAGGGATACTGGTAGCGCATTCCCCTGCTGGTAGAATTTGGCTCACGGGAAAGCCCCAGGCCGTTCACTTCTATTGGAAGATTTAAATCTACGGCCGCATCAAGAATAGCCTTTAGGCAGCTTTTGGACTGGTCATCCCATTCCTTGTAGCCTTTCATAAAAAGATCCGGATGCGCCAAAAAGGCAAAGACTCCGCTCCGCATTCCGTCTATTGTCTGGTCCACATAACGGTTAAGGAACTTGCTTTCCGCACACTCAGGAATGTAGCGGTGAAGGCTTCCGTCCGTAAACCAGTGGGAGCCAAGCACAAGGTATTGCGCACCAAAGCGTCCCTTTAGCTCGTCCGTATACCAGCTCTTGTAGCGGGGATCCCACTCACATTCAAAGCCAAGGTACACAGGGAAAGGCATTTTTTCTTTTGCCTCTTTTACCTGCTGAACATAAAGCGGCGTTTCTTCTACAGACATTCTTACATGAGGCCATGTGTCTTCAAATTCCGCAGGATAGGGGCAATGGTCGCTGAATCCAAGGGCTGTGCAACCGTCGCGCAAAGCCTGCTCAGCATAATCCATTGGCTTACCTTTTGCATGGTGGCACAATTCTGTGTGGGTGTGGAAATTATAGATGCTTTTCAAATCAATGCCTTCTTTTTAATTTTATTGTTTTACAAAAAAGCCCCTCGGAAATACATCCAAGGGGCATTGTTCATGCGTCAACTAAGAGTTGGCAAAGAATTATTTCTTTGTTGTTTTCTTAGCTGTTGCCTTTTTAGCTGTAGCCTTCTTTGCAGGGGCCTTTACAGCCTTCTTAGCAGTTGCTTTCTTTGCAGAAGCTTTTACTTCTTTCTTAGCAGTTGCTTTCTTTGCTGTTGCCTTTTTAGCTGTAGCTTTTTTAGCAGGAGCTTTCTTTGCAGCAGGCTTTGCGTTTGCCTTAATAACAGCCTGTGCACCAGCCAAACGAGCTGCCGGTACGCGGAATGGAGAACATGAAACATAGTTCAATCCGAGTTTGTAGCAGAGTTCGATAGAAGCTGGGTCTCCACCGTGCTCACCACAGATTCCAAGGTGAAGGTCAGACTTAACTGCGCGTCCCTTTTCTTCTGCAAGACCAATCATAACTCCAACGCCGTCTTCGTCCAATGTCTTGAACGGATCCTGGAGGAGAACTTTCTGGTCAAGGTAAGAATCGATGAACTTAGAATAGTCATCACGGCTAAAGCCGAATGTTGTCTGTGTAAGGTCGTTTGTACCGAATGAGAAGAAGTCTGCATATTCTGCAATCTGATCTGCTGTTGCGGCTGCACGTGGGAATTCAATCATAGAACCAATCTGGAACTTGAGCTTTGTTCCCTTGTCCTTGTTTACCTTTGCAATAACAGCTTCTGCCTGTTCGCGGATCTGCTTGAGTTCGTTTACAGTTGTTACGTTAGGAATCATGATGCGTACATCGTGCTTGATTCCCTTCTTTTCTGCTTCTGCTGTTGCGAGGGCAATTGCCTCAACCTGCATTTCGTAGATTTCAGGATATGTGATTGCAAGACGGCATCCACGGTGACCAAGCATCGGGTTGTGTTCGTCGAGGTCTGCAAACTTTGCCTTAATAACTGCAACGTCTACATCAAGCTTCTTTGCAAGGCTCTGTGCCTCTGCATCTGTCTTTGCCTGGATGAATTCGTTGAGCGGCGGGTCAAGAAGACGGATTGTAACAGCGCGGCCTTCCATTGTCTTGATGATTCCAAAGAAGTCCTTCTGCTGCAAAGGAAGAATCTTGTCAAGGTTCTTCTTGCGTTCTTCTGTGCTGTCAGAAATAATCATCTTCTGGAAAGAAGTAAGCTTTGGTTCGTCAAAGAACATGTGCTCTGTGCGGCAAAGACCAATACCTGCTGCACCAAAGCGGAATGCCTGTGGAGCTTCGTTCTGTTCTGCGTTTGCAAGAACGTTGAATCCCTTTACAACCTTTCCGGATGGAGTCTTGCGAACAGACTTTGCGCGAACTTCGTCTGCCCAGCTAAGGAATGTCTCAAAGTCGCCGGAAACAGAAGGAGGAGTTACAGGAATAAGACCTGCGTATACTTTACCTGTTGAACCATCGATAGAAATGGTGTCGCCCTTCTTGAATACCTTGTTGCCAATAGTAACTTCGTCTTTTCCAGAGAATACAACTGCTGCACAACCACAAACACAAGGAGTTCCCATACCACGAGCAACAACAGCTGCGTGAGATGTGCGTCCACCAGTAGAAGTAAGGATACCTTCTGCAACGTACATACCTGCAATGTCATCAGGAGATGTCTCTTTGCGGACGAGCATTACCTTCTTTCCGCTCTTGTGCCATTCAACAGCTTCTTCTGCTGTGAATACAATCTGGCCTGCACCTGCACCAGGAGAAGCGTTAAGAGCTTCTGCCAAAGGAGTTGCTGCCTTAAGAGCCTTTGCTTCAAACTGTGGGTGAAGGAGCTGATCAAGCTGGTCTGGCTTTACGCGAGTAAGAGCTGTTTCCTTTGTGATGAGCTTTTCCTTAACCATGTCAACTGCCATCTTAACGGCAGCAGGGCCTGTGCGCTTACCGTTGCGGCACTGGAGCATGTAGAGCTTTCCTTCCTGAACGGTAAACTCCATGTCCTGCATATCGTGATAGTGCTTTTCGAGGCGGTTGCGGATCTTTGTGATTTCAGCAAAAATCTTTGGCTGCTGCTTCTCGAGAGCAGAAATATCCATTGGAGTGCGGATACCAGCAACAACGTCTTCACCCTGAGCGTTGATGAGGTATTCTGCCATAAAGTGGTTTTCACCAGTTGAAGGATCGCGGCTGAATGCAACACCAGTTCCAGATGTGTCGCCCATGTTACCGAATACCATTGCCATAACAGTTACGGCTGTGCCCTTGATTACTCTTTCATCAATATTGTTGAGCTTGCGGTATACGATTGCGCGTTCATTCATCCAAGAACCAAATACTGCGCCAATAGCACCCCACATCTGCTTTTTTGGATCCTGTGGGAAAGCTTCGCCCTTTTCTTTCTTGTACATTACCTTGTACTTGCTTACAATTTCCTGAAGCTCTTCAGCTGTAAGTTCTGTATCTTCTTTAATTCCGCGGTGTGACTTTACTTCTGAAATGATTTCTTCAAATTTATCATGGTCAACACCCATTGCAACGTTACCGTACATCTGGATAAAGCGGCGGTATGCGTCCCAAGCAAAACGCGGGTTGTTTGTCTTTTTTGCAAGACCTTCAACAGATTTGTCGTTAAGACCAAGGTTAAGGATTGTGTCCATCATACCAGGCATTGATTCTGCAGCACCTGAGCGGACAGAAACAAGGAGTGGATCCTTTTCGTCGCCGAGCTTTTTGCCCATTGCTTTTTCAAGTTTTGCAAGATACTTTTCAACTTCTGCATCAAGACCTGCAGGGTATTTCTTACCTAACTTGTAATATTCCTGACAAACGTCAATAGAAATTGTAAATCCCGGGGGTACAGGAAGGCTCAAGGGAGCTTTTGCCATCTGTGCAAGGTTGGCGCCTTTTCCACCGAGTAACGGACGCATTGTTTCATCGCCTTCTGCGTCACCGTTTCCAAAGAAATAAACATATTTGGTTTTAGCCATATGTCCTCCATATATATATGTAAAAACAAGTATAGCGTCATTTCATTTTACCGTCAACAGATACAGGGGTTTAGAAATCTAAAATTCTGCCTTTTTACTTATTTTTTGCGGCAATTTTTTTTGCAAGGGGCTTTCCGGAGCTTGCCCGCTAACCGCGCGCGGCCTGTCTTGCGCCAGGCGCCTTCGGCCTCCTCCAATCCCGGCCGTGCTTCTCTTTCAAGCACGCACAAATTTCATTCGCTTAACATTAAACTCCAAATTTGCTATAATCTTGCTAAGGAAAAAAGTCATGGAAATAAAGAACTACATGCACACCGTGCATTACTACGAAACAGACAAAATGGCAATCAGCCACCACTCAAACTACATCAGATGGATGGAAGAAGCCCGCGTGGATTTTCTAGAGCAGATTGGCTGGGGCTTTGAAAAGATGGAGGCAATGGGAATTGTTTCGCCAGTCCTTGAAGTAAACTGCCAGTACAAAAAAAGCACCACCTTCAGCGACAAAATACAAATTGCGGTAAAAGTAAAAGAATTCAAGGGGCTTAAGCTTTGGATTGAATACGAAATGCGCAACGCCGCCACAGGAGAACTATGCGCAATCGGAACAAGCGCCCACTGTTTTATGCACACCAATGGAAAACCAATTTTTATGGAAAAGGAATACCCGGAATTTTATTCAATAATGAAAAGCCATGAAATTCAAAAATGAATAAAAAGTATTTTTCCGCCTGCCTGTCATTTTTTATCTTAATCTCATCAGCAAAAACTTCTTTTGCAAAGACTGTCTCCCTGCCTGTAACAGGAATTCCCGGTCTTGTGCCATATATCGCAGACATTTCCCTGGACTGGGACGAAGCAGCTTTTGGCAAAAAGAGTGCATTCTTCTACAACCACTCCATTGCCCGAATGGCGGCCGTTTTTTCCGACAACGCCTATGTTGACGTCCTTGCAAAAAAAGACAATCCCCTTTACAGGACATACAAAACTTTGGGCGTACAGGACAACGACATTTTCCTAAAATACAATGTTGACTACAAGGATGCCGAATACGGAATAAACCAATGCGCATTCAGCATAGCGTCAAAGACAATCAGCAGCGCACAAGGGCCAAAGACACTTGTTTTCCTTATAATACGCGGAACTCCCCTTGGCCCGGAAGAATGGATTTCCAACCTGAACATAAATAATTCCCACAAGGAATCACAGGAAATTCACGAAGGCTTTTCCATTGCAACAAAACAAGTCCTTTTATACCTGGATGAATACATAAAAAAACACAATATCAACACAAAAAATTCATTCATACTAATAACAGGACACAGCCGCGGTGCCTCCGTAGCAAACCTTTGTTCTGTTTATCTTGCAGACAGCAAAAAATTCTTGGCAGAAAACATCTATGCATACACCTTTGCAGCTCCAAACGTTACCCCAAAAAAAGTTGGCAACCTAAGCCAGTACAAATTCATCTGGAACATTGTAAACGCAGAAGACGTAGTTCCAACCATGCCGCCCAACAGAAAGCTCTGGACCTTTCAAAAATACGGCAACATCCTTACCCTTGCAAACGCCTGGAACACAAATTATGAAATTTATAGAAAAGAATATCTTCCCAAGATGAATTCTTATTTCCACAAATTCTACGGGGAAGACTATTCTCCTTTTAAAACAGGCCCCTTCATTCCCATACTGATTACAAAATTCCTCACTTCCGCTTACCCGGAAATGGGTAAATTCTACGATGGCTTTTTGCACCCCCACAATTCTGCCGAAAGGTTTATAAAATACCAGGTCTTCTCTGGAAAAACTCCTAAGGATAAGGTTGCAAACGTTTTGTCCACTATGGATAAAATAATCAAATCAGATGACAAGCTGGAAAAAAAGGCCCTCTTGTCCAGCATACACATGCACACCATGGAAACATACCTTTGCTGGCTCCTTGCCCTTGACGAAGAAGAAGTTTACTCCAAGATGAACTGCGAGCTTGTAAGGCTTCAGGGCCATGTAAACTGTTCAGTACTGAACGAAAAAGACGAGGTTGTACTAAAGATTGAAAATTCAAAAGTGATTTTTTCTTCTATAAAGTTTCCTATAATTGCATTTTCAAAATCCATAAACACAAGCTTTATTGGCTTTCCAAAAAACGCAAACTATAAAATCCTTGTCAGCTCAGACAGCCTTTTAAAGTCTTCGTTCTATGTTGAAGTGGAAGAATATTCCCCAGATGGCATTTATCTTGGATGCAGCAAAAAAAGGGAATTCTACACAAGGGAAAACAACCTCTACGAATTTTCAAGAGAAAAAAATATGTCTAAGGATTTCCCTCTCGTGGCAAAAGAATTTACGTCTCAGGAAGCATACGATTCCCAGGAAAAATACGGCTTACGTCCGGACAAAAAATTTTCTTTCCACCCGGAAATTTCTTGGGACTTAGACAACCGCATAACCCTTGGCGCAAGAATCGGAACCCAACAAATCTTTGGAACCTTCCTTAGCGACTTTAACATCCACCGCTTTGGAGACTACCTTGTACTCTGGACAGGCTTTGGTTCACAAAAGAAAATATACTCGCGCTTTTATTGTGACGCAGAAATCTTTACAAAATTTGTATATGTCCTTTCACCGGAAGATTCGGCCAGAAACCTGAATCTTGTACCGGCCCTGCGCTTTAGCACAATCTTCCGACCCCGAAGCAACAAGCAGCTTTTCCTTTCAGGTGTTTTTGAATTCAATATAGAAAATTTTAACGATGGTGCCTTTGAAAACAGCATCAAAAGAAATACCATTCCCGGACTAAGCTTGGGAATACCCGTAAAAATCTATCCCACAATCCAGGCAGGAGTCAGGTTCTAAAGTGAACGTATTATTCTACGCATCTTCTTCAAATGAATACGACTCCCAGAACATAGAACGCCTGCGCTCTCCGCAAATGGCAGAAGAATGGATAGAACTTGCATCCCTTCATCCAGAGCACAATTTTTTTATCGTAACGCAGCTGCCCTCCCCTTTTCTTGTAGACACAGAGCCAGACTACATTGGAATTGAACAAAGCCTTTGTCCCAACCTTTGCCAAAAAATTCTTGCGCAAACAAGCCCGGAAGAATTTGCAGAGCAAGTGTTAGCCTTTAAGCCGGACATCTGCATAGCCGCAAGCTTCTGGATTACCCCCTTTGACTGGCTCCCCGTCAGCGACGCAATGATTGCAGAAAAACTTGAAGAAGAAGGCATAAAAACTTTTTGCCACCCGGCAGAATCAGCATTCATCTGTTTTGACAAGGTACGGACACATCTTTTTCTTGAACAAAATGGATTTTTTGTTCCCAAAGCCGTTTACATAAACCACTTGGAATATTGGTGCGAGCGTCCCCACAAGGAAATAAAAAGCAACGTCTACAAAAACTACAGCCTTGCCAAGATAAGCAAAATGAATTTTCCTGTCATCATAAAAGACACGGTTGGGCTTAGCTCTTATTCAATGGAAGTTGCGGTAAGTTACAAGCAAGCCCTTGCCTATTTAAATTCTGGGCGTTCCTCTACAGACAGAATCGTAGAAGAATTCATGCAGGGCATTCAGTTTGGAACGGAGATTTATGGCTTTCCCGGAAATTACATTGTAATGCCGCCATTCATGTTCAGCGTAAACAAATACGGAATCACAAGCCCAAAACAGTGCATCAAATTGGGGCCGGTAACATCTCCATCTTTCCGCCTTAACGAATTGAACAAAATGCTTTTGTCCCTTGCAGAAAAAATGCAACTGCGCGGAATTGCACAGGTAGACCTTGTCTTTACAAAAGAAGGCTGGCGTATTATAGAAATAAACCCCCGCCTTTCCGGCATGAGCGAAACCTACGCCATAAGCCTAAGGACAAGCCTTCCCAAGCTGCTTTACCAAATTGCATCAACAGAATTTTTAAAAAAGACATTTACCCTGGAAACAAAAAATCTTTTGCCAACCCTTAACCTAAAGCTGCCAATCTTAACAAAAGAGCAGTTCACCAAAATAAGCAAAATTCCTTTTGTAAAATGCGCCCGCCAAATCTTTAACAGAATAGCAAAGCAAGAACGCGAAAAAGGCTATTGCGAAATAATATTTTCATCAGAAGTGCCATCTGCAAGTTTCAAAGACCTGGAAGCCAAGCTGGATTACCTTTACAAAGAATTCCCCGACTCAACAGAAGCAGATTTTTTGGAAACAGCAAAATCCATGATTGCCCTTGTAAAAGAAAAATAATACTAAAGCAAATTAATATTCCACATAATCATAATACCGTCAAAGCCCCACTTTGCACCAACATATTTTTGCATCAGCGTTTCTTCAGCTTCATATTCATCTGTATCGCGCTCAAATTTCCTCTTGCGGCTGGCATTCAGCATAAGAAGAAGCGACTGTTTTTCCGTAAGAGTGAACTGCGACATTGCGCTAAGTGAATAAGTCTTAAAAGCAGGATTGTAGGGCTGGTAAACCTTGTCAAAATCATCAGCGCTGTACCTTCCGCTTATGGAAGAAGAAAGCCCCACCATCTTTAGCTTTGGACCATCAAAGGTATGGGCAAGCATCGCGGAAGCTTCGTAGCGCCAGCCGTTCACGCAATCACGCTCTGTTCCGCACACCCAAGGCTCTCCGTCGTCTGCGCCAGAAAAGGCAATGTAATCCGTGTTAAAAGAAAGCTGAATTATGTTGTGCTTTGGCAAAGGAGCCATTGCCCTGGCACCAAAAGCCATTCCGTAAAAAAATTCAGAAAAAGAAGTAAGCGGGTCGTATTCACTTTCTGCCGGATTGTAAATTCCAATAAGGTCAACCCAAGTTCCATAGTTCCAAGCCGTGCCTATGCTGGCCTTTGCAAAAACAGAAAAAAGCGGTGTAATGCTTACGGAAGAAGTATAGCTTGCACCAATTCCTGCAAAAGAAAGCGACATATCTGCCGAATTCCTAAAAGAAACAATTCCTTTGGAAAGCGTGTGTTTGCATCCGCCTGTCAAAAAAGGGACAGGTACAATAAACAGAGGAATTTGCCTTAAAACTTGATTGCTTGAATACCAGTCATAGTCACTATTTTGCGCAAGCTGCTCGCCGTTAACACTCATGGCAAAAAAGCCAAGGTTAAGGAAAGGCTCAAAACCTTCTTTGCGTGCTGCCTGACATTTTAGGGAATTGTCAAAAAAAAAGAGCATTGCCAAAAGCAAAAATGCCCTAATAGAAATTTTTCTAATCATTTCCTGAAGTTTAGCTACGCCCACCATCCAATCGGGGTAGGCGTAGTTTGTAAAAGGTAAAAACTATCTATTAAAGACTGTGCCTTTTGAAATTGTTTCTGAGCCAATCTTAAAGGTTTCTTCTACAGTCAAAGTGGTTCCTGCAACCTCATTGGGCTTCAGCTTTGAAATCTGTACAGTATGGTTAACATCGGTAACCTCGTATATATTAACATTGTCAGCACCATTCATATTTTCATTGGACAAGCTCCATGTGTATCCATCGTTGTCTACAGCCTTTCCGTCAATCCAGACATTGAGCTTATAGCGGCCTGCAAGATTTGAGTTGTTAAATTTAAGCTCAACCTTTTTTCCGCTTGATGTCTTTGCATTATAGGTAACATCAAAAAGATAAGCTGTCTGAGACATAGAGCCAACCATTGCTTCTGCAAACTCCATACAAGAAGTAAGCGATGCAACAAGCCCAAGCACGAATACTGCAACCAAAACCTTTACTGTCTTTCTCATATTGTATCTCCTATGTTGTAAGTTAACATTATATACCGTAATCCAGTTTTTGCCACTTGTCAACCAAAATACAAAAAATCAGAAGTATATATCATTTGCTCAATAAGCGTATAATTAGAAGAATTATAAAGCAAAGTACAAAAAAAGCAAAAAGGCCTGCAAGTATGAATAAATCTCTTTTGTTCATTCTCCGCCTAAACTCGCGGTCATTTTTATAAATTGATTCAATTCCTTCTGTTGTAGATAATTCCTTTGCCCTGTCTTCAGCTGCTTTTCTTCGTATTTTCATTTCTCTTTCAATCAGTCGGTAAATAATATAAGTGACCAAAATAAAAACAAGAAGTAAAAGTAATGACAAAATAAGTCTATTCATTTTTGTTTTCCTTATAAAATTTATTTTATACAAAGTAATCAAATTTGCTTGTTTCAACACCATTGCAACCGGCATTCTCTGAATGAAAATCTATGCCCGGATTTTTTTCTTTTACAAAGCTAAAGAATTCCTTCATTTCGCCATTATGAGTATAATACTTTATTATAGCCCTCTGAACTTCTTCTTCATAACCAAATTCAGGCATTCCCATATAGCTTATTATGAATTCATCAATGCTATGCCTGTATCCTCGAGCTTTATAATGAACTATGCTTACAATTTTTTTGTATTCAAGATTTTGAACACCTTCGTTTTTTACAGAAAAGCTTGTGTCATCATATTCAAGCTTCCAAAAAATGGTCCGGAAAAAAGTAACAATTGCACAAATAAGAATGACTAAGTAAAAAAGCACGATGCGGGGTTCAAGTTCCTTTAACTCCTTAAATTCAAGTCCCCCATTTGCTATGCCAAAATCTATATGTACAACAAGAAAGATTTCCTTTCCGAATATTGCAAATACAATCAATGCCAGTATTACAATTCCCAATAAAACAGGCGTGACTTTTCTTCTAATAACTTTTGTCATTTTGATTCAGCCTTAGAATTTTCTGTATTGATAACCATTTTAAATATTTTATTTATATCTCCAGAGATGCACTTATATCTTTCTTTAGCGCGAAAATTACACCTAAAGACATTGTTTTTTACGTTTACACATTTTACTTCCAACGTATTTATGTTCAATTCAAACGTATGATTCCTTTCATTTATGATTGTGATTGTATTTTCATCCCTGAATTCCATGCTTTTGATAAATTTCCACTGAACATCTTTTTCAAGATATTTATCCATTTTTATGGCATAAATGGGAACAGAGCGAGAATTTTTTGGCTCCTCAGCTGATTCAATTACAACAATGCCAAAAAACCATTTACCATTATCAGATACATTTACAGCGCTTCGGTAAACAAGATTTCCTTTTGTTAGCGTTGCAACTTCCGGCGGTGGCAACCTCTTTGCAAAAGATGATGCGGCGAACATTAGCAATATTGATAGCAGCGTAAAAAGTTTTTTCATTTTATTCCCCATGAATCACAGATTCAACCTGAGAGTTTTCTGCATTGATTACCATTTCAAACACTCCGCCAACAGAGCCTTCTGGCAACGAACCTGTTACAATCCATTTTTCTTTATATTTTTTGATGCGGTAAGGCTGTTCACCTTTAATGCTTTCTTCTCCATAAATTGGGAACAAAACTTCTTCTGCAACATTTACAAGGTCTTCTAGCTTTGTAAGCTTTTTTACCTCTGGCTGGGTTCTTTTATATTTGTACTTTGCATTATTGTTTACAAAATCTTCAAATTTCTTTTCATAAATTTCATTTATGTTTCCAGGGATGCATTTATATTCTTTATAGCTAAAGACATTGTTTTCCGTGTCTACGCATTTGACTTCAAAAGTGTTTATGTTCAATTCAAAAGTATGGTTCCATTCATTTACAATTGTAATTGTTTCATCATCCTTGAATTCCATGCTTTTGATTTCAATCCATTGAACATCCCTTTCAAGGTTAGTATCCTCTTCTATGGCATAAATTGGTATTCTATAAAAATATTTGGGTTCATCTACGGATTCTATTCTAACCGTACCAAAAGACTGGTCGTTGAAAGAATCTGAGGAGGCATAGTAAATAAAATTGCCTTTGGTGATAGGTTTAACTTCCGGCGGTGGCAACCTCTTTGCAAAAGATGATGCGGCAAACATTATCAATACTGACAATAGCGTAAAAACTTTTTTCATACTTTCTCCTTTTATTTAGTCACCTTAGTCACCGTTTGGTTTGAAAATTTCTTCCCGGTGAATGTGGCCAAGTGATTCCAATGCTTTGGGTAAATCTGTACCCATGTTTTCTTGCTGATAGGTTTTTAAGTCAACCAAAAACCTGTTCATCGAAAAATGCTGGTAGACAAAGACCTTGTCCCAAGCAGTATCTTCTTTTCCGTCTGGCAAAGTGTAGGCTTTTTTTAATTCATCGCGGTAGGAGGCAAAGATTCCGTTTTTTTTGAGTTCAGCATAGCCAACAAGCCATAATTGGGGTACAGTTTGACCCATACAGTTTTTTAGCAAAGCCTGATGCAACTGGGCGGCTTTTTTTGCCATAAGAATCTGGCTTTCCTGAATAAGATTTTTTATTTGCTCAGAGCCGTTCTTTTTTAGGTACTTTAAGTGGCTTGTCTTTGCCGTATGAACCGGTGTTTTGTTCATTATGATGACGTTTTTCCTAAAATCCGTATGGAATTCAGGGTGGCGGCGGAAAAATCCTTCTGCTATGCGTCCGCTTTGGCCAACAAGATACTTGCGGTTTTTGGAAAGCTGTTCTTCTTTGCCGGGATTGTCACCTATGACAAGCAGGGTAATTTCATCGTCTTTTGTAAAAGAGTCATAGGCTGTGTTGTAAACGACCGGTGTTTCTATTGGGTATTCTGGGGTATCCTTTACGGAAGCAGACTTTTGCAAAGGCTTTAATTCCTCTGCAAAAGCCGTATTCCATTGGTCGCATAATTCTTTGTATGAATTGCGGAAGGCTTGGAATGCCTCCCACTGTGCTTCATTCACTAGTATTCCTCTGAACCGTCATTATAGAGAACTGCGTCTGTAATGCGGTAAGAAACCACGACTGGAACAGCCGGCATGTTTTCCTGCTCTTCCTGGCCTACACTAAAGAAGCCCATTACACCGTGAGTTCCGTTCTTAAGGTAAGGAATATTGTCTTTTATCAGTTCACCGTTAAGATATACGCTCCAAGTCTGAGTTTCATCGTCTGCAACGAGCTTAAGCTTGTTCTGGGTGTTGTAACCAGACTTGATTGCCGGGTGGGAATAGAAATAGGCCGTACCCTTGTTGTTTGGCTGAACCAAATCTTTGTAGTTCTTTCCGTCCCATGTGTAAAGGGCATATTCACCGTCGGTATTGATCTCAAAGCGGATGTAATCCTTAAGGTAGCCGTTTGCCAAATCTGAATAACCAAAGACAAAACCGTAAGCAGACTTTGCGTAACCAGACTTCTTGGTAAACTCGCCCTCAATCATGTTGAACTGGCCATATTCTGGTGACGTATAGAAATAACCGTACTTGCTGCCTTCGTAATCAGATGTCCATTCCTCTGAATACTTTTCAAGGTTGTCAAGAACAGTTGCTTTCTTTTGTGCATCAGACTGGGCCTGTTTGCCACTTGTTGAGCCTGTATTCGTCTTAGAAGTAGTTGTTGTTGTAGTGGTCGTTGTTGTCTTTGTAGAAGGTGCAGCGTTATTCTTATTTGTGTTTGCGGCAATCTTCTGGTCGCTGGCCTTTTGTTCAGCCTGTTTCTTGGCGGCTTCCTGTGCAGCTTTTTGCTGAGCGGCTTTTTCTTCTGCGGCTTTCTTGGCAGCTGCCTGCTGTTCTGCACGCTTCTTTGCGGCTTCTTCCTGCGCAGCCTTCTGTTTTGCAGCTCTTTCTTCGGCAGCTTTTTTAGCGGCGGCCTGCTGTTCGGCACGCTTCTTTGCGGCTTCTTCCTGTGCGGCCTTTTGCTTTGCAGCTCTTTCGTCAGCGGCTTTTTTAGCGGCAGCTTGCTGTTCTGCTTTCTTTTTAGCAGCAGCTTCTTGTGCAGCCTTCTGTTCAGCCTGTTTCTTTGCAGCTTCCTGAGCGGCTTTCTGCTGGGCGGCTTTTTCTTCCGCAGCTTTCTTTGCAGCAGCCTGCTGTTCTGCGCGCTTCTTTGCGGCTTCTTCCTGAGCAGCCTTCTGTTTTGCAGCTCTTTCTTCGGCAGCTTTCTTTGCGGCGGCTTGCTGTTCAGCACGCTTCTTGGCGGCTTCTTCTTGTGCAGCCTTCTGCTGGGCAGCTTTTTCTTCCGCGGCTTTCTTTGCGGCGGCCTGTTCTTCTGCCTTCTTTTTGGCAGCAGCTTCCTGTGCGGCCTTCTGCTGAGTGGCTTTTTCTTCTGCAGCCTTCTTGGCAGCAGCGTTATTTGCTGTAGAAGTATTGCTTGTGGTCTTAGTATTGGAAGAAGTTACGCTATTTGCTGTAGAAGGAGTCTTTGTAGTGCTTGTTGTATTCTGCTTTGAAGTATTAGTTGTAGTCTTTGTGTTTGTGGTTGTAGTGGTGGTTGTTGTCTTTTTAGACGGACTAGCTGTGTTTGACGCAACCTTCTGGTTCTGGTTTGAAGCCTGTTTCTTTGCAGCTTCCTGTGCAGCCTTCTGCTGGGCAGCTTTCTGCTTTGCGGCTCTTTCTTCGGCGGCTTTTTTAGCAGCGGCTTGCTGTTCTGCACGTTTCTTGGCGGCTTCTTCCTGGGCAGCTTTCTGCTTTGCGGCTCTTTCTTCGGCGGCCTTCTTGGCAGCGGCTTGCTGTTCTGCGCGTTTCTTGGCGGCTTCTTCCTGAGCGGCCTGCTGTTCTGCCCTGCGCTTTGCAGCGGCTTCTTCTGCGGCTTTCTGCTGGGCAGCTTTTTCTTCTGCAGCCTTTTGTCTTGCAGCAGCTACTTCTTCGGCGCGCTTCTTTTCTGCTTCTGCCTGGGCAGCCTTACGCTTGGCGGCAGCTTCCTGAATGGCCTTCTGTTTTTCTGCTGCTTCCTGTTCAGCTTTCTTCTGAGCTGCAATAGCTTCTGCGGCCTGTCTCTTTGCGGCTATCTCGGCAGCGGTTGGCTGATCTGTAGACGGCTTTGAAACAGTGGAAGAATTCTGCTTAACATTCTTTCCTGTAGAAGTTGTTGTAGTTGCGGTCTGTTTATTGGTTTTTGCAGTTACCGTGTTTTTGGATGCACCAGCTTTTGCAGTTGCAGTCTTATTATCTTTTTGACCATCTTTTTGGACTTTGGTCACTTTCTGTTCTGTAGTTACAGTGCGTATGATTCTTTTTCCAGGAGTTTGGGGTTTAGACTCCTCCGAACCTTTGTCTGTTGTTGCGCAAGACGACAGAATTGTCGTAATTGCCACTCCGCAAGAAATCACAGCTTTCAAACTCTTTTTCATACGTGCCTCTTTTGGTTTCCCTTTTAAAATATATACTAAATTATAACAGATGTTTTTACAGGTTTCAACAAAATGTTTCCAAATTCATTTTAAATTTTTTATTCTTGCTTAGTTGGGAAAAAAGCACAAGCAACCTACGCCCGATTGTAGGGGCGGCGTAGCCGTTGCGAAGCAATGGAGGCGAAAGCCGGAACCCCGAAAAGCGGGGATTGCATACAAGGCTGGCAGTTCTTTAATTCAAATAAAAGATAAAAAGGGCATACCGTCCAAAAAATAAGAAAAAACTCAATCACTTGCAACGCGGTAATCCCAGTTGTGCTTTGGATAGCGACCCTTCATCTCCGAACAAATCTGAGGCCAGGTCTCCTTCCAAAAATTCGCAAGGTCGCTGGTAATTTGCAGTGGCCGGCGGGCAGGGGAGAGTAGCTTTAAAAGCACGGGCAGCCCCATCACGCGGGGAGTTTCAAAGCAGCCAAAAATCTGCTGGATAATGATTTCTGCAAGCGGTATAATTTTTCCGTTTTGAGCCTCGTACTGAATCTTTAGCCGCTTACCATTGGCAAGCCTAATTTCCTGCGGAACAGAGGCATTCACCATGTCTCCGTCCAAGTACCAGTAAAGGGCATCGTAAACCTTCTGCTCAGGCACAGACTTTTCCACTCCAGCCAAGAAAGGTCTAAGCCATTCATCCGCATTTTCCGCCAGTGAGTTGAATTTTTGGTGCAAACTGTCACCATCTGATGCAGATTTATCAGAGTCTTTTGAGTTTTCAAGGTAAAACTGTACCCGTAAAAGGAGATTTTTTGCTGACTTACCAACTGGGAGCCATTCAATTCCTTCTTTTTTAACCTGATTTATTACGGCTTCTGTGTAATCGCCAGGCTCAAGGTTCAGATCCCTTTCTTTTAGGACAATTTTTCCGTATGAAGTGTATTCTCTTTTGCGTAGCCTTTGACCGCCCTTTTCAAATTCAACAAGGGTATAAACCTTTGCCTTGGCCGCAAGATATTCCTCCGCTTTTTTTTCCGGCAGGGCTTCAAATGAATATATTCTGCCTGTTTTTTCCCCGGCATCTGCTTCTGGCGCAATTATGAACTTGGGGTAGGGTCTGTGAGTTTCTTTTGGCAGCAGGGCCATCCTTCCCGAAGGAAAATGATACAAACCTGTAGCGTCATCTTCTAGCAGGGCTATTCTGTCTGGAAATCCACAGAGAAGTGCACAACTTGTGGAAAAACCCGAAAATTTCTGTGGAAAACAAGATGAAAAGTTGTAGATTTCCCTGCATTTCTGTACCCTTTTTTTAAGCTCCAAGGCTGATTTTTTGGCAAGTTCTTGATTGCCACTTACAGACTTGTCGTATTTTGCGGCAAGTTCTGTGGATAAGTCAATGTTACCAAAGATAGCACCGCTTAGGGCAACACAGGCAAGACGAGGATGGCAGCCCATCAGAAGTGCCGCTTTGCCAAGAGGCGTTATGGAATTCTCATCCAGACAATTCAAATCTTTTAGCAAGGATTTTGCTGTTTGCCAAGAATTTATTGGAGGCTCATCAAGCCAGGAAAGGCTTTCCGGCAGCAAAGCACCCCATTCTGCGCACTCAAGCACCAGAGAGGTCAGGTCTGTACGAAGAATTTCCGGGGGGTTGGAAAGGGCAAGCACATCATCCTTGTTCCAAAGCCGCACGCATCTTCCCTCTTGAACACGACCAGCCCGGCCTGTACGCTGAGCTGCATTAAAAAGACTTTCCCTTTGCGTTACCAGAGCAGGCATTCCGGCTGTCCTGTTAAAAGAAGAAAAGCGCATGTAGCCACTGTCTATGACTACGGTAACATCAGGAACGGTAACAGAGGTTTCGGCTATTGCAGAACTTAATATCACCCGCCGCCTGCCACTGCTTTTAGGTACAGATTTGGGTACAGATAGCACCTTTTTCTGCTCTGCAAAGGGTACAGAACTATGCAAAAGCAAAATATCCGCATAATCCAAAGCTCCGCCAAGCTCCAGTTCTTCCTTTACCTGGCGAATTTCCTTTAATCCCGGCAAAAAAACAAGAATTGCACCCCTGTTTACCCCCAAATCATCAGGCTTTTTATAAAGCTCATTAAATACAGACTGAGAAACAGAAGATTTTTCATCATATTCAATCTGAACAGGAAAAGTGCGTCCTTCAACAGAAAAAACAGGGCAGGGTACAAGTGTCCCCATTCCATTTCCTGTAGCTGAATCTGTACCCAAATATTCGCTTAAACGCTTGGTTTCTATTGTAGCAGACATGACCACAACATACAAATCATCGCGCAGCATCATGGCTTCTTTTAAAAAAGCAAGCGCTAAATCCGCATGAACAGACCGCTCATGAAACTCATCTATTACAACAACAGATATTCCTTCCAGGGCGGGGTCTTTTTGCAAACGTCTGGTAAGAACAGCCTCCGTAAGAACGGTAAACCTTGTTGCATCAGAAATACGTTTTTCCATGCGCATCACGTAACCGCATGTTTTTCCTGCTTCCTCTCCAAGCAAAGAAGACACCCTGTTTGCAATGTTCAAAACGGCAAGACGACGCGGTTCCAGCATCAAAATTCCGCCGGCAAAATTCTTTAGCAAAGCAAGGGGAACTGCAGTAGACTTTCCGGCACCAGTCTGGGCTGTTAGCACCATAAAATGCGACTGGGACTTTTTAAGCACTCCGCAAAGTTCATCAAGATGGGAATATATTGGAAGCGATTTTATTTCTTCTGGATAAAAATTCATTCAACACCACCAGCGCAAATTTTAAGAAGCTTTTCGTCTATGGATTTTACAACGTCTTTCCTGCTGAATTTTATCTTCTCGCTAACAAGCAGGTCAAAATAGTAGAACACTCCAGCCACAAAAGCTCCAGCTTTTCCCGGCAGCCTCAAATTCTTATCCACCGCGCACTGTGAAATAAAAACCATGCCAATAAGAAATCCGCTCCTGCGCAGGCCCATTTCCAGGGATGTCTGTGTAATTTTCCAGCTGCCAATCCTGAACAAAACTTTACCAACCGGTGTCAGCAGGGCAAAAAAGGTGACAGACAGCACAATTATAATGGAAGGCAACAGTTTAACCCTTCCTTTCTTTATAATTTCATCAAGCACAAAGAAAAATAAAACTGTACCCCAAAGAAGGTACAGATTCTTTATCTGAATAAAAAAGGCAAAGCTAAGCATGCAAAAGGCAAATTTAAAAAGAGCAAAGGCCTCTTTTTTTCCACAGGCAACTTTTTCCGCATTCTCCCCTGTGGAAAAACTGTGCAACTTTTTGTTTTCCTCCAAGCTTTCCCCGCAAGCAAAAACATTTTTTCCACAGACAAGGCAGCAATTTTTATACCACTGCGAATTAGAAGCAAATGCGTTGCAAAAAAGCCCCAGAAGAATTCCAGTTACCAGCCCAAAGACCAGCAGAAGGGGTGCAATGTATTTTGTATTTTCCCCAAACAAAAGGTAGCGGGCACAGGCAATCTGGGCTAGGTTGTTTGCAAAGGCCCCGGCTGCGGAAATTCCGGCAAAGGAAACAATTCCAAAGGACTTTCCATACATTCTAGCTGGAAGGGTACAGATTTTATACACAAAAATCATGGCAAAGCTCGACGCAAGTGTACCCGCAAGGCTAAAAACAAAAACGTAGCTAAAAAATGTACCGCTTATAAATGCCTGCAAAAGAATTTTCAAAAGTGTAAGCAATAAAACTGTGGCAACGGGAAAAACTTCAAGCCCAAGCAAAATTGGAAGGTTTGCAAGTCCTAGCCGCAAAAAGGGTAGTGGTTTAGGAATTGCGTATTCAATGGCAGAAAGGTATAGGCAAAGTGATGCAAAAAAGGTGAGTAATCTTATGTTTTGACTTTTTTTTATCTTGGACGGCATGCCAACTTTTACTGTGCCCGGCACTACGTGGCCGGTCAGCTTTATCTGTATTCCCCGCTTTCCGGGGTTCCGCGGGTCCCTCCCCGCTCCATTGCCTGCGGCAACGGGTTGCAAGCAACCCGCCCCTACAATCGGGCGTAGGTTGCTTTGCTGTAGCCTGCTAAGACTATCTTACTTCCACAAGCTCAATGTCGAATGCTATGTAAGCACCGCCTTCAATTCCAGCCTGGGGAATACCGCGGTCGCCGTATGCCATGTCGGAAGGAATTACGATTGTACGAACTTCGCCTTTCTTCATATCCTGAACCATAACATCAAATCCTGGAATCATCTGTCCGCCGGCAGTCGTAAAGTTAAGAGCCTCATGTGAACCCGGAACAAACTTTTCTGAACCGTCAAACAGGGTTCCGTCTACAAGGTATCCCTTATATTCTGTGGTTACAGATTTACCCCTTCCGCATTTTTCACCGGAACCGGCTTTTGTTGTCTTCCAATAGATGCCGTTTTCATCCTTGTTGAATCCAGGGAAGGCCTTTTCTACAGCCGCTATCTTTGCCGCATTTGCCTTTTCCTTGGCTGCAAGGGCATTTTTCTTAGCCTGAACTTCAAGGCGGTCAAAATCGGCCTGTGTAGCAGTAAACTTTTCTGCTTCTGCACCCTGGCGGTAGATTCTTATGCTTGTCATAACGTCGTTCTGCTTAATCTTGTTCACAACCTTAAGGCTTTCCGCATCCACAACCTTTCCAAAGATTGTATGGTGTCCGTTAAGCCATTCAGTCGGTACAATAGTAACAAAGAACTGGCTTCCGTTTGTTGCAGGGCCGGAATTTGCCATTGCCAAGAGTCCAGGCTCCGTAAACTTAAGTGAATCAACAAATTCATCAGAGAACTTGTATCCAGGGCCGCCTGTACCGTTTCCGCGTGGGTCTCCACCCTGAATCATAAAGTCCTGGCTGTCTCCGTTACCACGGCTAATTACGCGGTGGAATTTCAAGCCGTCATAAAAAGGCTTTCCGTTTGCTGCAGAAAGTGTACCTTCCGCAAGACCAACAAAGTTTGTTACCGTAAGCGGGGTCTGCTTGTAAAAAAGCTCAAGCACAATGTCACCTTTTGCAGTGCTGATTACCGCAAAAATACCTTCTTTTCCTTCAATAGCCTTAACAGACTTTTCCATGGGTTTACATCCTCCAACAGACAAAAGCACGCAGCTAAAAAGCATTGCGCTCACAAATTTTTTTATTGAAAACATTCTTTTCATTTTCTACCTCTCAAACCAACGTTTTTCTAAAAGACCTGTACCCTAAAACTGCTTGCAGAACCAAGTGTAGATTGAATCAAGGCGGGCAATAAAAGACTCGTTCATAGTCTGCTCCAGCATCTTGATTCCCGGGAACTTAGCCATAACAGCCATGTAAACCATAACGCTGTCTCCACAGTCAGTAATAACTAGCTTTATGTGCATGTTGTTCTTGGACACGGCACTTATTCCCATAACGGAAAGCCCCGTCTCATTTATAAAATGAAGGGCAACTTCCTGGGCATTCTGGGTATATTCCATGCGGTAATTTGTCTTTCCAAACGATGCGTCATCAAGCATGGCATACAAAACCTTGCCGTTTGCATTACCTTCCGTATTGTCTGCTACGCGTGTACGGTCTTTTGGTCCCTTAATGCAGTATGCCGACTCATACAAAGTTTTTACCTTCTTTGAGCGGTGAGAGTAATAAGTCATACCCTGCATCTTGCTTACCGAGCGTACAATCTTGGATGCCGCGTCAATGGTTACAGATTCAGGATTTGATGCATTCAGCTTTGACTTTGGAATAAGGTACAGATGTTCACCTAAAAACACCGGTTCTTCATCAGAAGTCCACATTTTGTAGGCTTCCTTTGCGGCAGGCGTATTGGGTACAAGTGACAGTTTGGCACCTTTTTCCTTGTAATGGGAAACCTGGACCACACCATCTTTTTGAAGCTTTGCATAAGTACTTGCGCTAACCAAATCGGAAGCGTTGTAAGCAAAAAGTCCTGATGCGCAAAAAAGCGACAGAATAAAAGTAACGGTTGCACGGCAAAATTTCATGGCACAACTCCTTTGTTTATAAAATCAGCGTACGCCTTTGTAAATAACACGTACCTGCTTATATAAACCATCTCCCTCGCTTTTGGTTTCAATATCCGGGATATCATTTAAAGTTGTGTGGATCAAGCGGCGCTCAAACGGATTCATCGGCTCCAAGAGCATTGAAGTCCTGTTAAGGCGAACCTTGTCTGCCGTAACATAGGCAAGGCGAACAAGGCTTTCCTCGCGGCGGATTCTGTAGTTTTCGCTGTCAAGGATTACGCGTACGTCTTCCTTTCCAAGGTGGCCTGCGTATACGTTTGCCAAAAGCTGCATTGCGTCAAGGTTCTTGCCCTTGCGTCCAATAAGTATTGAAGAGCTGGCGCTTGTAAGCTTAATTCCAATCTTCTTTTCCTCGCGGAACATAACCTCAACCGTAACCTCGTAGCCCATGTTCTGAATCATTACAGTTACAAAGTCAACGAGCTTCTGTTCAAATTCGTCCTGGGGCATTGGGTTTGCCACAAGATTGGGATTCTGTGCGCGGGCAGTGGCATTCGGTACTTTTCCGTCAAACTCAGGGTGAACATATTCCTGTGAGTCAACAGTGTGTACGCGGATTTTTACATATCCGTTCTTGAACAAAGTCTTTTTCTGGGACTCAAGAATCTCAACGTCAAACTGATCCTTTTCAAGTCCAAGTTCCTGGGCAGCCTTTTCTATAGCTTCCTTTTCATTCTTTCCTTCATATTCATAAATCATATATCGTACTCCTTAGCGGGTCTTTTTCTTTCCGCCCTTGAATTTCAGTGTGTTTTTATCCAGAACAGGCTTGTCTGTAACCAATTCCAAACGCTTTTTCTTCATGTAGCTATTTATAAGAAGCTGCTGCACCATCTGCAGGACGTTGCTTACAATCCAGTAAATCAAAAGTCCGCTCGGTACATTATACAATATGAAGAAGAAGAAAATTGGCATACCGTACATCATAAACTTCATCTGTGACTGGCTCTGAGCCGTTCCCGCTCCGCCGTACTGGGTGATTTTTCCGGTAACAAGCTGGGACAAAGTATAGATAATAGGCAAAAGCCTTAGTTTGTTCTGTGAGAATCTGGAAAGCAAAGGAATTTCCCTTTTCCAAGACCAAATGTATTCACCTTCGGACAAGTCGTCTATCCAACCCTTGATAAAGCTTGCGCCACGGAATTCAAAGTAATTGTTGAATACGTTGTAAAGCGCAAACAATATGAACATCTGCAAAATCATTGGAAGGCATCCGCTTACCGGATTGTATCCTGATTCCTTGTAAAGCTTTGCCGTTTCTTCGTTAAGCTTCTGGGGATTGTCCCTGTATTTTGCTTGAATAGCCTGCATCTTTGGCTGGATTTCCTGCATCTTAAGGGTACCCATCGCACTCTTTTTGCTAAGCGGGAAAAGGATTATCTTAAGTATCACCGTAAGGGCAATAATTGCAAGTCCCCAGTTGTGTATAAAGATATGGATTTTTTCCAGAGCCCATTTCAAAAGCATCTCAACAAGGGAGAATACACCTGTTGTCTTAAGAGCCTGATTGAATTTTGCGTTAAGGATGCCCCATTTGTTCTTATCCGCCAGATTGTATTTTATAAGCTCATTTTCGCTTCTTGGTCCAATGTAAACATAAAATTCATCTGTAGAAATTCCATTCTTCAAAGGAAGGCGCGTAAGGAAAATCTGTGAGTTACCATAACCGTTTTCCACCGCGGCTGATGTTTTTACTACGGACGATATGTTTTCCACATTCTGTGGCTTTATAAGGATTGCAAAGTATTTTCCACCAACACCGGCCCATTCAAAAGGCCTGTCATAGGTCTTTCCCTGAATGTCCTTGCTAAAACGCTTGTTATTGTAGAATTCAAGGATTTCCCTTACCTCGTTGGGGTTTTTCTTGCGGTCAAAGTGGGGGCCTATCTGCGGAGAAGTGCGGATTGTGTATGCCGCTCCGTTAACATCAAGCTCCCTTGTTCCGTCAAGAGGCTTTACCGTAACATCAAATTTGAACACATACTCATTTTCCTTAAATGAATAGTGCTTTCCAATAAGATACTTGTGGGAAACCCCAGAGGAATCTTTTATGTCATAGGTTCTGTAAAAGCCTATGTCGTTTGACCCTTCCTTTTTTACATTGAACATCTCGTTCAACATAACTCCAGAAGAATCTCCAAACGAAAGAGCAAAGGCCCTGTTGAATTCAGAAATGTTGTCCGCCATCTGGACACCTTTGCCGGTATCCTTGTCAAAGTGCTCAAGCAGCTGGTAGCTTACAATATCGCCACCTTTCTGGGAGAACAAAACCTTTACTTTGTCCGTTGTAATGGTAAGATCTGTTTCTGATGCAGGAGTGATTGTCTCTTCCTGATTTTCTGATGGAAGGGTAGAAATCTGTTTGTTTGCTTCCTCCACCTTCTTTTTCTGTTCTGCTTCTTTTTGAGCCAGTTCAATCTGCTGTTGCTGCCTTGCCGCATCCTGGCGGGGTTTTATAAACTTTATGTTTACAAAAAATGCACCCACCATGACTAAGAGAGAGAGAATTAAGGCCCAGACGGTGTTTTTGTCCATGAATCTTTTCCTTGTTGTAAGATGCCGCACTAAGGAACAGGATCATATCCACCTTTGCTATAGGGATTGCACCTGAGTATCCTTTTTACGGCAAGATACAGCCCTTTTATGGGGCCATACTTTTTAATTGCTTCTAATGAATACTGAGAACACGTAGGCGTAAACCTGCAACATGCAGGAAATAGGGGTGAGATAAAAACTTGATAAAAGCGTATCAAAAGACATAAAGCTTTTACAAAAAAGCCTCTTATTCCTTTAATAAACCAGCCTTTTGACATAGTATCTTAAAAATTTTACACCGCGAGTGGAACGAATTATTGGAGGCTTCTGGGTATACAAGAAAAAGCATATCGAAGCCTGTGTTCAGGTGTGACTTAAAGAATCGGTATGTTTCGCGGCTGTAGCGTTTGGATGCATTTCTTTGCACTGCATTACCATACCCGCGGGGAAGGGGAAAGCCTATTCTGTTTATTTCCTGGCCGTTAGCCGTAAAAAAAAGCTTTGCGCCATAAACACTTACCTTCTTCCCTGTTTTAAAAAGTTTCCGGATGTCATCGGGACATTTTATGTGTTCTCTTCTAGTAAAACGTCCCGTTTTAAGAGAATCCTTTTCCATCCCTAAGCTAAAGAATTACCAGTACTTTGTAAAGCACTTTCCGCCACCCTTGTACGGCTTCTTTTCATCAGAAACTGTAAGCTTATGGCGACCCTTTGCTCTTCTGCGTGACAAAACTGCACGGCCACCACGTGTTGCCATGCGTGCGCGGAAACCAAATTTTCTATTGCGCTTCACTTTGCTTGGTTGATATGTACGTAACATAATGAACGACTCCTATATAATAAAATTATTTTCCCAACTTTAGTGTTGGCTATAATAGCATTATTTTCAAGAGTTGGTCAACATATTTTTTCTTAAATCTTCAAAAATCGATGCCAATTCTGGGGGAAGTTCCTTGTTTTGAGTCACTTTTTCCTTATTTAGTTTAAGATTATTTAATTGTTTTTCCTCTTCTTCAACTCTTTTCTGAATTTCGCTCCTAACTTGCTCAGGAGAATACTCGTGTTCCTTGGGGTCAAAAAGATTTCCTTCTTTTCCCTTAAGCTTAAATGCCAGTGATTCAACTTTTACAGCCCTATTTTCCATGTTAAGCCCGTTAATTATGTATTTCTTGTGCAACTGCAAAAGTTCAATCCATCCGGGATGATCCGCCTCCACAAGAAGAATTCCGTTCTTAAAGTCAACCACACGGCTATGGGTTGCAAGATTACGACCTTCGTTTGGATTGGTTCCAGACCTTATCCTTAAAAGAACTTTTTCCCACAAGCTTATAAGGCTATTGGAATTTTCATATTTATCCTTGCTTATGTTTTTAAAAGTTAGATTTACTATGTCACCAAAAGACTGTATTTCTTCTTCGTTCATTTTGTCTCTTCCCAACCCCCGGAACTTATTTTGTAAATCCTCGTATTTTCCTTGCGGTAATTTTCATAAGGTTCACCAGGCAAGAATGTGCAGAAAAGCTGATCGTATTCAGGAAGAAGGGTAGTAAGCCTTTTTCTTTTTTCAGGATCAAGTTCAAGCAGAACGTCATCCATAAGGAGCACCGGTTTTTTTCCGGTTACCCTGGTGTAAAAAACAGCCTGCGCAGTTCTTAAAACTAATGCGATAAGGCGCCTCTGTCCAGTAGATGCCGTAGGAACGAATGATTCCTTGTTGCGAACAAAAACAATTCTGTCCCGGTGAGGTCCAGTAACAGTTGTTCCCAAAGCCTTTTCCACATCTCTTTTTGAACGCATGAAATCCTGAACTTCATCAATTTCCGGAAGCGATGAATCCGTATATGTAGAAAAAGTTTCAATGGTAACAGGCTTTTCGTCACCAGATTTTTTGTTCCAAGTGGGAATGTATTTTATTCCAACTCCATCAATTCCAGTAACCTGTTCGTAAAGATTTCCAAAAATTTGGTTGAACTGGAAAATTGCGTTCTTTCTTTTTTTCTGAATCTCAAGTCCGTTAACCGCAAGCTGAACGTCATAAGTTTCCAGAAGCTGGTACTTTTGTTCCTTAAGGCACAGGTTGCGGTTTTTTAAAACCTTCTTGTAGCGCCTCATAACGTCTATGTACATAACGTCATACATGCTAAGGCTCTGGTCAATAAAAAACCTTCTTCTTTCTGGAGAACCAACGGCAAAATCCAAATCATCATGATTGTAAAGAACACAGGGAATTGTATTTACAAGCTCCTTTCTGTCATGCAGAATTTTGCCATCTTTTTCTATCTTCTTCTGACCCTTCTCAAAAAAAATTGCCGTCGTGTGGGAAGTCCCATTTTCTTCGCGGAACAAGCTTCTTATGCTAAAATCAGATTCACCTTTTCTTGCAATCTCAGAATCATTCCGTGTTCTAAATGAAGAGCCGTAAGCTGAATAGTAAAGAGCTTCCAAAAGATTGCTTTTTCCCTGACCGTTTTCGCCGGTAAAGAAAATTTCTTTTGCAAGCAAATCAATCGTTTCATTGCTGAGGTTTCTATAATTGGCAACAGACAGTGTTAAAAATGGCACTACTCTTTCTGCATCGGCATGATGATGTGAAAGTAATCAGAAGCAGGTTCAGGGCGCATCGTAACAGCTTTCATCTCTTCTGTAAATTCAAATGCTATTTTTTCTGAATCTATTCCGCGCAAGGGTTCTTCCACATAGCGGTAGTTAAGGGCAATCGTGTATGATTCTCCCGCGTACTCACATGCAATTTCCTCATCAGCACTACCCATGTCTGACTGCTGTGAAACAATCTTCAATATTCCGTTGCTGATATTAAAGTAAAGACGGCCAGCCTTTTTGTCTACCATAAGTGCCACACGCTTAAGTGCATTCACAAGATCAGGCTTGCTTACCATAAGCGCATGTGCCTGGTTTTCCGGAATTACGCGCTCGTAGTTGGGGAAAGTTCCTTCAAGAAGCACTGAACCAAATTTATAGTTTCCAAAGCGGAAGAAAATCATTTTGTCCACTACGGCCACAGAAATGTTTCCTTCATCAGGAGCATGCTTAAGAATTATGTTAAGAATTTTCGGATGAACTATTGCTGCAGGGAATTCATTTATTCCGGCAAGAAGATTCTTTGAAGCAAAGCTTAGGCGGCGTCCGTCTGTTGCAACAAGGTTAAGATTGTCTCCCTTCTTTTCAAAATAAACACCGTTCATAAAGTAGCGGGTCTCGTCTTCACTTACCGCAAAGGAAGTCTGCTCAATCATTTCTTTTAGGTCTTTTGACGGAATTTCAAAATATGGAACATTGTCTGCAGAATCAAATTCAGGGAATTTATCCTGTGACATGCTCTTCATCTGGAATTTAATCTTTTTTCCAACAGGCTTGATCCTTACGTCAACTCCAGAGTCATCACTAGACTGGTCAAATTCAATTTCTCCTTCCGGCAAGGAATTCAAGATTCCCATGAATTTGTCACAGTAAACAGTCGTTATTCCTTCTTCCGTTATTTGAACAGGAATCTGTGTTTCATAGTTAACCTTTATGTCTGTTGCTTTTATGGTAAGCGTATTGTTTGATGCGGAGATCATCACATTCGAAAGAATGGAACCTGCGTTTTTAGTAGAAATTATTTCCTGGGCAATGGAAATTTCCTTTATCATCGATTCCTTATCAAAAATAAACTTCATTTTTATCTCCTAAAGAATTCATCTTAAAAAGATTATATTCTATTTTTTAAATATTCGCACTAATTTTTTTCAAATGCATAAAAATTCACGTTTTTTAGGAATAAATGAATTTTTATGCACATTCATACTAAATTTATGAATTTATATAAATTTAGTAATAGTAATAATAAGAGCTGTGAATTTCTGGAAAAGTATTGTATCTTTTTGCTTTCAAAAGACTTATAAAGTGCATAAGTATTCATTTTGAATTCACAGGGTTTGCACTTTTCCTATGCTTTTTCAGATTTACCAAGCTTTTTCACAAGATTGTAACATATTGTTAACTTATTTTCTATACTCTTTTATCTCCCGTATAAGAATTTCTATGGTCTGGCTAAAGGATGAGTCGGTTCTAAGCTGCTCTTCCATCTTTTCGTAGCTGTGCAGTATAGTCGTATGGTCTCGTCCTCCAAATTCGTTTCCAAGCTCCGGGTAAGAATAGTCAAGAAGGTTTCTTGCTATGTAAATGGCTATTTGGCGGGGTATTACAAACTTTTTGTTGCGTTTTTTGCTCTTTATGTCGCTCAGGGAAATATTGTAGTGGTCAGCTACAACCTTTTGAATGGTTTCTATATTGATGAATCCGTTTGAAGGCTGGCTGAATGTGTCTTTGAGTTCCTTGCGGGCAATCTCTATGGTAACTTTCTGGTCAGGCTGGTATTCTGCATAACCGATTATCTTGTTCAGGCTTTTTTCAAGGTCGCGGACGTTTGTCTGTACGTTTTTTGCTATGTAGTCAAGAACGTCTTCTGGGATTGATTTTCCCATCAATTCAAGTTTCTTTTGAAGAATGGCCTTTCTTGTTTCATAGTTGGGAGGAGTAATGTCTATGCAAATTCCCATGGTAAAGCGGGTCTTGAGTCTTTCTTCTATACCCTTTATCTCTTCCATGGGACGGTCGCAGGTAAAGACCATCTGTGCTTTTTTTTGGTGAAGGGCTTCGAAAGTGTGAAAAAGTTCTTCCTGTGTTCCTTTTTTGTCAATAAGAAAATGGATGTCATCAAGAAGCAATACATCCAGCTTGCGGAATTTGTTTTTAAACTGATCCGTCTTTTTGTCGGAAAGTGATTTAAAAAATTCGTTTGTAAAATTTTCTGCACTCAGACAGGCTATTTTTACATTACCTTCTTTTTGCTTGTAAATATAGTTTCCTATAGATTGCATAAGGTGGGTTTTTCCAAGGCCTGAACCTCCGTAAATTAACAGTGGGTTAAATTTTTTACCTGGTTCCTTTGCGACACCGATAGATACGTTATAAGCAAAATTTGAGTTTTCACCGGGAACAAAAGTTTCGAACGTGAAATTTTCATCAAGCAATAGGTGCTTTTTTACGGGTTTTTCATCAGATGAATATGAATAAGCTGATGATGAATCCTCTTTGATTTTACTTTCTTTTTCGCTTTCTGAGATTAAGTTGTTTAATATTGAAGTGTAAGGATTTTCGGGTTGAGGCTCTGTTTGTACAGAAGGGATTTCTTTAGCTATTGCTTCTGCTTTTTCTTCTTCCAAGTTTGAATCGGATGCAGGAAGTTTAGAAGTTATATTTTTTGGAATGAATTTTACATTTAAATTTATCCCTGTTATTTCCGCTATTTTATCTTTAACTGTTTGTATGCTGCCTTTTTCCTCCATGTGGTTAAGCATAACGTCTGAAGGAACGGAAACTATTATTTCATCAATGGTGTCGCTTACGTACTCCATGTTAAAGTAGATTTTGAAAAAATTTTCCTGGTTTTTTTGCTTATACTCTTCGCGTATAATGTTAAGGACATCTTCCCAAATGCCCTTGTAATTCTGCTCACTCATAGAAGGCAATTATAATTTTTAAGTGCTTTTTGTCAATAGTTTTCCACAGGCTTTTCCACAGGTCTTTTAGGCTGTAAATTTAATTGAAGCAGACGTTGCAGGTGGTTTTAAGCTAGACTTTTTTCCTTATTATTGGTATAGTTTATTACTTAAAAGTTTAGAGTGGGGATTTTTAATGTCAGACGAAAATCAGTATTCAGCCAGCAGTATTCAAGTTCTAAAGGGACTGGAAGCCGTACGCAAAAGACCTGGTATGTACATTGGTTCTACGGGACCAAACGGTTTGCATCATCTTGTTTACGAAGTTGTAGATAACAGTATTGACGAAGCAATGGCAGGTTTCTGCGACACGATTACGGTTGCCTTGGAAAAGGATGACATTTGCCGTGTAGAAGACAATGGACGTGGTATTCCTGTAGACATGCATCCTACGGAACACGTTTCTGCCCTTGAGCTTGTTTTGACAAGGCTCCATGCCGGTGGTAAGTTTGACAAATCAAACTATAAGGTTTCCGGTGGTTTGCACGGTGTAGGTGTTTCTTGTGTAAATGCACTTTCTGTATGGATGGAAGCTTTTGTTAACCGCGAGGGAAAACGCTACGAGCAAAAGTATGCAGAGGGAAAGCCAAAGACAAAGGTTGAATGCATCGGTGATACAAACATCCACGGAACTACAATCCGCTGGAAAGCAGACAATACGATTTTCAAAGAAACAACGACATACAATTTTGACGTTCTTGCCCAGCGCCTTAGGGAACTTGCTTTCTTGAACCCTGGCATCACAATAAAATTCCGTGACGAGCGCCTTGAGACTCCAAAAGAAGTTGTCTACAAGTTTGAAGGAGGAATCAGGCATTACGTTACCTTCCTTAACGAAGGAAAAAAAGTCCTTCCAGAAGAACCCATCTACATTTCTGGTGAAACGGAAAATGTTCAGATGGAAGTTGCCATGCAGTACAATGACAACTACGACGAAAAAATTTATGCCTACGTAAACGACATCAACACCAAGGAAGGCGGAACCCACCTTGACGGCTTTAAGATAGCCCTTACAGTTACGCTCAACAAATTCCTGGAAAAAAATGAAAAGCTTTTGAAGCGTCTTATAATAAAAGACTCAAAGTCAAAGGACGCAAAATCCAACCAGATAAATTATGAAAAGCTAGCCGGTGATGACGTACGTGCTGGTTTGACAGCAGTTATTTCCGTAAAAGTTCCAGAGCCCCAGTTTGAAGGCCAGACAAAGACAAAGCTTGGCAATACGGAAGTTCGCGGTTATGTGGATGCCCTTGTAAAAGACAAGCTAACCCTTTGGTGCGAACAGAATCCACAGATTTTGAATATGATTCTGGAAAAGGCAGTTGCAGAAGCAGAAGCCCGCATTGCCGCCCGCAAAGCAAAAGAGAATACCCGCAAAAAGTCACTTAGCGATTCGTTTGGTTTGCCGGGAAAACTTTCCGACTGCTCTTCAAAGGATCCTTCAATCTGTGAAGTCTACATAGTTGAGGGAGACTCTGCAGGTGGTTCAGCAAAGAAGGGAAGGGACTCAAAGACTCAGGCCATTCTTCCTCTTTGGGGAAAGATGCTCAACGTAGAAAAAAGCCGTCTTGATAAGGTTATAGACAACGAAAAGCTTCAGCCTGTAATTGCTTCTTTGGGAACAAACATAGGCAAGGACTTTGACATAACAAAGTTGCGCTATGACAAAATAATTATAATGGCAGATGCTGATGTTGACGGAAGCCACATCCGCACACTTTTGCTTACCTTCTTTTTCCGCTACATGCCGCAGCTCATAGAAGAGGGACATGTCTACCTTGCAATGCCACCCCTCTTTGCAGTCCGCTACGGTAAAAAAGTAAAGTATGTTTACGATGACAATGAAAAGGCAACCGCAATCGCAGAATTTGGTGTTCCTGCAGAAAAGCTTGATGTTCAGCGTTACAAAGGTTTGGGTGAAATGTCTGGAGACCAGCTTTGGGACACAACGATGAATCCTGCCGTAAGAAAGATGATGAAGGTAACAATACCGGATGCAATCGCAGCAGATAAAATTTTCTCCACATGCATGGGTGAAGCCGTAGAACCGCGCCGCAAGTTCATTGAAGAAAATGCTATTTATGCAAATCTCGATGTCTGATGACTTTATAAGGAAAAGTTAAGGAAAAGTATAGATGGAAAATGAAATAACAACCCCTGAAGGTGGTACACTGATTCTTCAGCCCATTGATCAGGAAATCAAGAAAGCCTATATTGACTACTCAATGTCCGTTATTGTAAGCCGTGCCCTGCCGGATGTAAGAGACGGACTTAAGCCCGTTCACCGCCGCATCTTGTATTCAATGGATGAACTTCACCTGCGTTCTTCTGGAAAAACATACAAGTGTGCAAAAATAGTCGGAGACGTGCTTGGTAAATACCACCCGCACGGAGACGCTTCTGTTTACGATGCACTTGTCCGCTTGGGACAGGATTTCTCCGAGCGCTATCCCCTTATTACCCCTCAGGGAAACTTCGGTACAATAGCCGGTGACCCTCCTGCCGCTTACCGTTATACAGAAGCAAAAATGGCAAAACTCGCAGAAGAGATGGTTGCCGACATAGAAAAGGATACCGTTGACTTTATCCCCAACTTCGATGAAACAACAAAAGAGCCTACAGTTCTTCCTACAAAATTCCCCTTCCTTCTTGCAAATGGATCAAGCGGTATTGCCGTAGGTATGGCAACAAATATGCCACCCCACAACCTAAGGGAAATAGCATCAGCCGTTTCTGCCTACATAGACAATCCCCAGATAAGCATTGATGAATTGATGCAGCATATAAAGGGACCTGATTTTCCAACAGGCGGAATAATTTTTGGCCGCCAGGGAATCAAGGACGCTTACAGGACAGGCCGCGGAAAAATCATAATGCGCGGTAAGTTCACGATTGAAGTTGCAAAGAACGGGGCAGAGTCAATCGTATTCACGGAAGTTCCCTATCAGACAAACACAACGGATCTTTGCAAACGCATTGCGGAACTTGCCCGTGACAAAATCATCGACGGAATAAGCGGTGTAAATGATGAAACTTCAGACCGTGTTGGCATGAGAATCGTCATTGACCTTAAGCGAGGTGCCGTAACAAAAATTGTTGTTAACCAGCTCTTTGCAAAGACACCATTGCAGGCATCGTTCGGCGTAATAAACCTTGCTCTTGTAAACGGTCGCCCGGAAACCTTGAACCTTAAGCAGCTTGTGCAGCACTTTGTTGACCACCGCGACAACGTTGTAACCCGCCGCACGCAGTTTGAACTTAAACAGGCCAAGCACCGCGAACACATACTCGCAGCCCTTATAATAGCAGTCGATGCAATTGACGAAGTAATCAAGATAATCCGTGCCAGCCGCGATGAATCAGAAGCTAAAGCAAATTTGATGAAGCGCTTCGGCTTTGATGATGAACAGGCACAGGCAATTGTTGACTACCGCTTGGGTCGCCTTACCAATTTGCGCATCGATGAGCTAAAGCAGGAAATGGCAGAGATTAAAGCCCTCATTGCCCACCTCGAAGACTTGCTTGCCCATCACGAAAAGATTCTTGAAATCATAAAGCAGGAAACAAATGAGATTGCGGAAAAATATGGTGATGACCGCAAGACCCAGATTGTTTCCGGCGAAGTAGAAGAAATCAATGTTGAAGACATGATAAAAGAAGAGGACATGGTAATCCTTATTTCCAAACTTGGTTACATCAAGCGTGTTCCCGTAAGCCTTTACAAGAACCAGGGTAGGGGAGGAAGAGGAACCATTTCTGCCAAGCTTGTGGAAGAAGACTACATCAACCAGATGTTCATAGCTTCAACACATGACTACATCATGTTCATCACGAATGAAGGAAAATCCTATTGGGTCAAGGTTCACGAAATACCTGAATCTTCAAAGACAAGCCGCGGTTCTCACATCAAGAGCCTTCTTCAGGTAAGTGCCAACGAGGAAATATCAACGATAATCAGCCTCAAGGAATTTACGGAAGAACAGTTCATGTTTATGGCAACTGCAAACGGTGTTGTAAAGAAAACACCTACAAGCGAATTCCGCAACGCAAAGTCTCGCGGTATGCAGGCAGTTCGTCTTGATGACGGCGACAAACTCGTAAGCGCAATCCTTTCAAGCGGAAAAGACGAGCTCCTTTTGGTAAGCCGCCGGGGACAGGCCTTGCGCATAAGCGAAGACGAAGTCCGCCCAATGGGAAGAGCCAGCCGCGGTGTTAACGGAATGAAGCTTTCAGAAGGTGATGAACTTTGTGCCGCCATCCATGTAGAAGAAGACGCAAAGATTCTCGTCATAACAGAAAAGGGAATCGGCAAGCGCGTACTCTTCTCCGAATTCAACGCCCACGGTCGCGGAACCGGAGGACAGCGTGTCTTTGGCAACGTTGACGACAAGGGAGAATTGATTGGCGCACTCACCGTAAAAGATGACGACAGCGTTATGTGCATAACCGGTCAGGGAACTTCTATCCGCACGAACGTAAAAGACATTTCTCTCCAGGGAAGGGCATCCAGCGGCGTTAAGGTCGTAAACATAATCAGTCCGGACTACGTAGTTGGCATTGACCGCATAGCAAATTCCCAGGAAGACAAGGAATCTGCTGAATAAAGTTTATTTACTAATATTATAAGAAAATAACTGTTGTAAAGCATAATTTTATAAGCTGAACAGAAAATTTTATCTGTTCAGCTTTTTTTTATTACTTTCTTGGACGGCATGCCAGCTTTTACTGTGCCCGGTCCTTCGGAACCGGTCAGACTCCATGCAATTGTAATAAACCGCAAACAAGGAGCGCCATGGACGGCGCGTCATTTGGCCGCAAAAGCATCTGGCAAGTTTTCCTTCGGAAAACTTGTGGGGAAAAATTGCATGGAGGTAATTTTTCCCCGCTTTCCGGGGTTCCGGGGATAAACCCCTCCATTGCCTGCGGCAACGAGTTGCAAGCAACTCGCCCCTACAATCGGGCGTAGGCTCTATATGCTTTACGCTATATATAGTGTATATTATAGAATAAAGAGTAAAATAACCATATTTTCTTAGACTTTATCCCATAAAATTCCCAGCCTGTGGATAACTTTTGGAAAACTTTCCCTTTTGAATTCAAAGAATTTTTTGAATTTGTAAATTCTTTAATTATAAGAATTTATGAATTTGTTTGAATTTTTCAGAATTTTTTGCCCTGTGGATAATTTGGGGAGAATTTTGTTCCACGTGAAACATACAGTGCCTGTAACATAAAGAAACCGTCATGCCAAATAGGTATGCTGAATATAAAAGAATGTCATTCCGAACTTGTTTCGGAATCTGTAGAATAGGTTTTAAATTTGATTTCCTGCAATTCAATTTAGAATATTCAATGCCATTAACATAAAAAAGAGCAGACATGTTGAACAGGTGTATTGGATATAAAAAAAATTGTCATTCCGAACTTGTTTCGGAATCTGTTGAATAGACACTAAATTTGCTTACCTGCAATCGCGTTTAGAATGGCACAAGGTTAATGTTTTACCCTTACCTGTTTCACGTGAAACAAAAAATTTTTTTTCAATAAATAGTCGTTAAATACTCTTTGTTATTACCGGGCTAGACACGGTAATCTTTTAAAAGCAAAAACACGGCAGCAAAATTTTTTATAGACTGAATGTTGGCTTTCGAAAATTTTATCATCGTGCTGTAGACCCTTATGTCATGGGGCTGTCCTGAAAGCAATGTCATGCTGAACGCGGTTGCTTGCAATCAATTTCAGCATCTACACCATATGCAGTGCATAGATTCCGAATCCACATTCGTAGCAAGTGCGTGCGAATGTGGCGTAGCAGTTCGGAATGACACTGTGACTTAAACTTTTTGGACAGCTCCATCGTTAAAAACAAACAAGCTTTGTGTTTAACTTTTCTTACGTCATTCGCAACGATTTTTTCTATGGTCATGAAAATAACAGTGCATGTGCGAAAAATAAAATTACGGCTTTCAACATAATATTTATCTGTTTCACGTGAAACAGGTTTAACAGGTTCAATTTTGATATTATCGGTCTACTCCGATGATGCTTTTAACATCAATCAAGAACTGTTTATTTGCATATACTTCGATACCCATAACATAAAGAGCCCGTCATTCCGAACTTGATTCGGAATCTGTAGAATATGTGCTAAATTTGCTTGCCTACAACCAAGTTTAGAATAGCAATTATTCATTATTCGATATCGTAATTTGAGATTCTGAGTCAAGCTCAGGATGACATAAATTCAATGGTTTACTATTACTTGTTTCACGTGAAACAAAAAAACTACTACAAGACGTTGTTAAGGCAAAATTCTTTTCAATAGATAGTAGTTAAACAGTTAATAATGAAGCCTATTCCAAAAGTGTCATTCTGAACTTAATTCTGAATCTATGAAGTTAGATGCTAAAATAAATTCAGCATGAAAAAAAATAGGGTTTTGAAATTGCCTCTTTAAAAAACTACCGTTATGCCAAGTTTATTTCGGCATCTAAGCTGGTTCTAGTGTATTCAAAATTGGCTTTTAGGCTTGTATGGAAGTGGGGTAGGGCAAAACAGAATTACTGGTGGAAGAAGCTGCAAGGGCGTAATCGGTTTTAAAAACAAATCACACCCTTGCAGTTTTGTCTATTCTGTTTCACGTGAAACAGAATTCAAATCATAGCGCAAAACCTTTGACCCTCTGGAAGAAGTCCATTTTGCTTTGCGTGCTTCTGGAAGGGTAGAAATATCATCTGCATAAAAGCCAAGGTTTTCAAACCAGTCTGCGGTTTGCGTTGTAAGCAGAAAAACACTCTTTGCGTTAAGCTTAACCGCCTGCTTTACAAGATATTTTACAAGCTTTGGCCCTATGCCCACGTGGGAGAAAGTTTTGTTAACTGCTACACCTGCAATCTCCATTTGACCGTCATCGTATGGAATAAGGGATGCACAGGCGCGAATGGCTCCATCCAGTTCGTAAACAATGTAGTGCTGAAACTCTTCCAAAAGACCTGCCCTTGTGCGTGGAAGCAGAATCCCGGCAGAAATAAAAGGCTTCATAACATTAAGAACGCCAGGAATATCGTCACGGGTCATGGCACGAATTCCACCGTAATTGTTGTAATAAATCATTGTCCCCGAACCAAGATCGCTGAATATTTCACATGGAATGGTTCCGTCCAAAGAGCCGTTAAGAATATGAACACGGGTAACACCAGAGTTACATGCTTCTTTTGCAAGTTGAAGCAACAAGAAAATCTTTTCACGTGAAACATTCTCTGGAACAGAAGAAACTACCGAATGTTCGGCAGTCTCAGAATTTGAATTTACCGATTGTTTATTAGTTGAAATTTTATTGGCCTTTAGGAATTCATCAACCTCTTCAAGGTTCATTGCTGGAATATTTCCCTCAGGAGAAGTTCCAATTCCATCTGGCACCTTAAAACTTTCCGCAGAAATAGAAGCCCCTGGTATAAGATAAAAAAGCTTGTCCGCTTTTAGGTGAACAGCGATTTGCTCTGCCAACTGAATAGAAGAAATATTGTAGGGCTTTCCGGCAAGGCTCCAACCAATACATGGAAAAATAGGAACAAAACCGTTGGCAAGAATGTTTTCAATAGCATCAACCTGCAGCTTGTCAATTTCTCCGGTAGTGCCATAGTCAAAACCGTCGATTATGCCTTTTCCCCTGGCGCGCACCCAGTTTCCAATAACCGCGTTTGTTTTTTCCCCAGCAAGAGCCGTCATAATCTGGTTGGAAACATCAAAAGCGGCCATCTTAATCAGGGGCATGGCTTCCGGCTTAGTTATGCGGTAATCCTTGTGGAAGGACCATTCAATTCCTGATTTTTCAAGAATTTCATTTATCCTTTTGTTCGCTCCGGGAACAACAATAACTTTGAGCCCGGCTTCATGGATTCTGCAAATGTCTTTTATGTGGTTTGTAAAAAGCGGAGAATCAAGAAGCTTGTCATCAATGTAGATAATAACCAGTGCATTCTTAAAGCGCCTAAGATAGCGGATTACGTCCCTAATACTTTCTGCTTTGTCATGAATCAAATTTTCTTCTGTCATGATTTCAGTATCGTAAAGAACATGCCTTTAATCAATTACTATTAATTTGTATAGATTGCATTTCTAAAGCCATACCCTTTACGTCATTCTGAGCTTGACCCAATCAAGTTCGGCATGACGGTTCGCAAAGTTAATGTTACTTGGATTGGTTTTCAAGCCTAGCTTTTTCAGTATTAATCTTTGAATAAAGGCAGCCGCAATAATCCTGCCGGTAAAGGCCGTATTCCCTGCTAAGTTCCAGGCTCCTTAAAAAACCGCCCTTCTTTTTAAAATCAGAAGTAAGGAAGCGCACCGAATTTTCTTCCTCAAGTTTCTCACCAATTTCATTTATCATCACGGAATCCTTAAATGGACTAATGGAAAGCGTTGTGCAAAACCAGTCAAACTTGTTTTCAGCTGCATAAGCGTAGGCCTTTTTCATCCTGAATTCATAACAGCGCCTGCAGCGGATTCCTTTCTCTGCTTCCTGCTGAAGCTCCTCTTCATTCAAGACATTTGTTGCCTCAAAAAAATCCTTTGGCTCGTAACTAGAAACTACAATCTTAACCTTGTTTTTTACGGCCGGCTCAAAGCGGGGAATAAAGTCTTCCAGTTCATTCAGACGGCGCTCATATTCTTTTTTAGGATAAATGTTCGGGTTGTAATAAAAAATCGTAATGTCAAAATATGATGAAAGATACTCTATAACATAAGAAGAGCATGGACCGCAACAGGCATGCAAAAGTAGCGTCGGCTTTTTTTCCTGAGGACTTATACTCTTAAGAATTTCGTCCAGCTGCTTCTGGTAATTGATTTTTTGAATCTGCCCTTTCATCGTCCTGTTAGCATAGCATTATTTTTACGATTGGGCAAACAGTTAAAAGTAAATGCAGGCAAAAAAAATACCGCAAGAAAAACTTTCTTACGGCTTTGAGTTGTACCGGGGAGACTTCGCAGCCAGTCATGTTGTTTGGTACAGACTAAAATAAGCGATACCCGTAGGGTGCAACATCCATAGGATATAAAAAATACCCCTCATGTGCCATGAAACCATAATACCGGTTTTGGACAAAAAGTAGTATTCATATTAAGACTTTTGAAAATTTTTTCTCTGGACCATACTCTATTTGCCAACCCGCTTTCCAGGGTTCCGTTTTATGGGAGACCAAGTAGCACCAAGGATGGTGCGTCGCTTGTTTGCAGATATCAACTTGCAAGTTTTTGTAAGAAAACTTGTGGATAAAAAATTGCAAGGAAGCAATTTTTTATCCACCGCCCTTCCAATCGGGGGTAGTCTTTATTTGCTGTACAAAAACTGAACCTTCACCAAAGACGTTTCCTCTGCTGCATCTGTAAAAGTTTGCTTAAAGGATTCAAAATATTCGCTTCCAAGATTTTCTGCGGCTTGCTGGCAAGAAGTGAATGTTATGTCCCAAAAAGGATGTTCGTCGCACAGAATGTCGAATAGAGCGTCCAAATTGTTTCCGTAGTATTCGGGGAATTTTAAAACAGAGGCAAGCAGCTTGTGTAGCCCGGCCTTTGTTTCTATCCCAATCAAGTCAATTGTAAAAGAATCAGCCTGGAATTCTTTTTCCGCTGAATTTTCTGCAAGCCCTCGTATTTCACTCACTTTTCTTCTCCGTATAAAAGAACGAACGTTTGGTAGTGGTCGCCTGTGTAATAAACTAAGCCATCATTCGAAAATACAATTCGTTTGGCACCGCGGCTAGATTTACCCAGCGTGTCTATGTCGCATTCGGTGTAGGCGCGTCCCTTTGCCTTGGGAAGAATGCCTTCCCTGTTGTGGAATCTGTCCCCACCGATGCACTTGTTTTCTGCCTTTAGGTTTACACCCTGTGCCTCTTTCTTTGTAATAAAGTTGTCCGGCAAGTGCTTGTACAGATGAATATAAAGGGCAACGTCTTCTTTTGATGTGTAAATGCCATCTTCGTTCAGCGAATTGTTTGGCGTATTTAGCGAAGAACTTGTGTCTTCTTCAAATTCTTGGGTACAGTTGTTACTGTCTGTTTCGGGTACAGTTAAGTCAGGTACAGATTGGGGTACAGTTTCTTCTATTGCAGGTATTTCTTCATCCGCCAAGTCCTGCTGTATTGTGCTAGTTACAAGTGGCTGCCCTTGGGGCTGGTTGTTATGCTGAAACTTTGGCAGCAGGAACTTTGAAAATAAAAGTAGTGCCAGAAGAATTGAAAAGACTATAAGTTTTTTGGGTAATGTTTTGTTACCAGAGGAATTTGTTTCTTTCATAGTATTTAAGTTTGTTGAATGGTAAATTGTAGATTGCCGGGCCTTCTTTTGCAAAAAAAAGAATTCACCCGGCAATTTTTGTTTTAGAAGTTGCTGCCGTTCCAGCCCCAGTTGTTGGTGCCCAAGTATTTTACGTAAACCTTGTCGCCCGGGATTCCAAGCTCGTCATTTAGTATTGAGCAGATTGCCTCTGTCATCTTTCCGCTGTCAGAAGATGAAACGTCTCCGAATACGCTAACGGAAACAAATGCTCCTTTTTCCAATTTTTTGCCGGCAAACCAAAGGTCGTAATTGTCGTCAATACCAACCATAAGGTAAGATTCCGGCTTGTGCAAAATGGAAACAGCTTTTCCGAGCTTTGCCTTGATGGATTCCTTTTTTTCCTGACTAACAGGAACTGTGATTTTTGAGTCAATAAAAGGCATCTTTTTCCCCTCCGTAAACAATTGTATAAATTATAAAGCGCAGTAAAAAGTGCGATTCTAAAAACCCCGCTTTTACTGCGCTCAACTTTTACTCTACTATGCAGTCGTCCGACTTTTGCGTTGTAAGCGGCTTACCGTCTGCGCAAAGGCTTGTTCCTGCAATCTTGGCTGTTTTGCCTTGAATCTTTATTTCCACCTTGCAGAACTTGTCGATGTCGATTTTTGCAGGTTTTTCTGCGGCTGGGTCGGCACCTTCAAGAACAACCGGTGTTCCTGGTTTTGCCCAAGGAGCGGTTAGCAGTTCTACCTTTTCCTTTCCGTCTTCCATATAGTCGGCGGCAAGAAGCATTCCGTGGCTTTCCACACCGCGCATCTTGCGTGGAGCAAGGTTTGCCGCAATGATTACGTGCTGGCCAATAAGCTCTTCCGGCTTAAGGTAGTCGCGCAATCCTGACTGAACAATGCGCTCTGTTCCGCTGCCGTCGTCCATGTGTTCAATGTAAAGCTTTTCTCCCTGAGGGTTGTTTTCCACGCTAAGGATTTTTGCTACTTTAAGTTCAATGTACTTGTTGAAGTGTTCTGCCTGGTTTTCTGCAAGCTTTGGACCTTCATCTTTTGCTGCTGCCTTTGGCTGGCTTGTGTTCTGCTTTGGAGAAGGCTGCTTGGAAGAAGGGGCTGCTGCTTCTACGTTGTGTTCCTTTGGCTCTGTTGCCATAAGGTATTCAAGGTCAATTTCTCCTGCTACGCAAGGAACCGTAACCTGCCAGTTTTCAAGAACCTGCGGGTGGATTTCTCCAAAGATACCTGCCTGCTTTCCGTTCACCATGATTGCAGCCTGGCGGCCTGGGATAAAGCGGGGGTCATCGGCTTCCTTAACCTCGTACTTGTGGTCAAGGTAGTAGAGGAGGGTGCTTACTTCGCTTGCGGCATCGTTAAAGTTTGCGTTGTTGGCGGCAGTCAAAAAGCCAAGGCTCTGGATAGTCTTTGTGCCTGTGTTTTCGGATGGTTCAATATAGGCAATCTTTCCCACTTCAAATATTTTGTGGGGGTAGACTGCATTTCCGCTCTGGCTTTCTGCTTCGAAAAGTGAGGCAATAATTGACGGGCGGATGAACTGGTAGTTTTCGCTCATTGGGTTTGCAATTTCGATTACGTCCTTGCCGTCTATGCCCATGTTGTCGATGTAAGTTTTCTTGGAACCCAGGTAGTTGAAAATCATTTCCTGGTAGCCCATACCGGCCATTATGTTCTTTACCTTGCGGCTGTAGAGGGTAATGGGAAGCAGGCGGCCAATCGTAAAGTCGTTGGGTGATTCCGGCTTAAAGAAGTCAATGTCCTGGCCAATCATAACGTCTTCGATAACGTCTACTTCGTGGAGGAAGTCGTTGCGGTATGGGGCTGGAGAAACAGTAAATACAACGTCACCGTCTTTGTCTTTTGAAGTAACGCTGTTGCCCATGCGCTCAAGGGCAGCGATAACTTCTTCTTTTTTAAGGTCGCAGCCAAGCTTTTTGTTGATTGCGCTAAGCCTTGCGTCTGTTGTGGGCTGGAAGTAATATGGGGCAACCACGTCCTTGCCAAAAAGCGTTTCGTAGGGGTGGCAGACCTTTACCGGCTGAATGCTGTAGCCCGCATCAAAGAAATCGCAGGCAACAATGTTTGCGGCAAGCATAAGGCTTTCCATGTCTGTTCCGGTAAGTTCAACAAGTACGTTCTTGTCGCCAACTTCTACCTGACCGAGTGTTGCGCTGTTTATGACCGGAGGCATGCTCAAAACTTCGCCCTTGTCGTCTTTGATAAGCGGATACTTTGCAAAGTCCTTGATGATGTAGCCAAAGTCTTTTCCCTTTGGATGTTCGTTGCAAATCTCGCGCAAAGTCATGCTCTTTTCGCTCTGGAGAGCTACGAAAGATTCTTTATCTGGGTCTGCTGCAACATAATGAAGCGGCCACTTGAGGGCATCGGCACGGTAAACACCCATTGCAATACTCTTGCGCTTGCGGCCAAAGTTCCAGCAGAGCTTTTCCTGAGTCTGGATAATGTCCTTGAACATTGCTTCGTCCAAACCAGAACCGCTTATTATGAATGCAACCTGGAAGGGGCGGATGTCTTTTAGACCTTCGTCAACAATGATTTTATAATCCTTTGTGTCTTTTATGTTGCCTTTTGAAGAAAGGAATTTGCTGTAGTCGGAATGTTTTGCTCCTTCGTACTCGCGCAGGCAGCGTGCAATGCCACCGGTTGACCACAAGTCCGGGCGGTTTGTGTCGTTAAGCTCGATTTTGATTACGCGCTGATCTTCCGGATCTGCAGGATTGGGCTTTTCGTCCAGTTCGGCTTTTGCGTGAGTGAGCTTTTTTTCAAAAAGATCATCACAGTTATACTTTTTTCCAACAAGATTAAAAAACAGTTTTTCGTTGACTTCTACTTTAGGCATGATTCCCTCTTAATTTCAGTTCGCATTATTATATAGAAAAAAATGTTTGTTGTCTATAAATTTATCAAGGGAGTACCCTTGAACCCCGGAATTTGGAGGAGTGGAAACCTCTCAGAGTCCGAAGCCCGATGTTTCCTCCCCTCCAAACCACCTTCGCCGGGCTCAGGGAACGGTTTTTTTGTTTCTTGCCAAGGAATATCTAGCCAGGGAGGGATTTTTTTAGGCGATGTACGCCGCCGTGGAACCCCGGAGTTGACGCGCAGCGGCAATGAGCGTTAGCGAAGGGTGGAAGGGCGGTGACGCATAGGCATGGATTCCCGATTTTAGCAAAAAAATGTTTGGTAGAACAGAAAAAAGTACCGTCCAGAAAAATAAGAAACTATTTTCTGCTGGAATTTTTTATGCCGTAAGAAGCTCCGCCTGATTTTACAAAATCTTTGAATCCTCCCATGTAGCTGCTTACCAAGTCAATGGGGACAACTTCGTCGTTTGAAGGATTGAGCAAAAGCTGGTAGGGTTTTATGTTGAGTGCCGAAGAAATTTTTACAATCGAATCCAAGCTGAACCAAGACTTTGCGTTTTCCAGATTGCCTATAGTTTCCGTACTTAGGTTGGTTCTTTCTGCAAGCTGCTCTTGTGTCAAAGATGAGTTGTTGCGAAAAGCTTTTAAGTTTGCAGCAACCGTTTTTAGTAAATCTGATTTTTGTTGTTCAAAAATTGCTGAATCTGTACTCATACTATGGTTCATTGATGAAATACTATAATAGCATTACCATTTGTTGAATGAAACAAAACTACAAATTTAGGCGGCTAAACCGTAGTTTTATTAGGGGTTAATCTGTACCTAAAAACAAAAAGTTGCTGATGGAAAAAAAATTCATTATACTAAAAGTATGCATATCTTTTACGGACTTATGATTCCTTTTTTGGGAACTGTTTTGGGCTCGGCCTGCGTTTTTTTTATGGGGCAGCATATAAACGAAAAGCTGCAAAAGCTTCTTCTTGGATTTGCAAGCGGAGTCATGGTTGCGGCTAGCGTTTGGTCGCTTATAATTCCTTCCATAGAGTCTTCTGCGGATTTGGGGCGGCTGGCATTTTTTCCCGCAGTGATCGGCGTGGGCTTGGGAATGGCCTTCCTATTTCTGCTGGATATAATTATTCCCCACTTGCACATGAATTCAGAAAAGCCTGAAGGTTTGCATGTAAAGCTGAGGGAAACTACGATGCTTTGCCTTGCGGTGACTTTGCACAATATTCCAGAGGGAATGGCGGTTGGCGTTGTGTTTGCAGGGCTACTTGCAGGGAATTCCGGGATAAGCCTTGCCGGAGCATTTGCGCTTTCGCTTGGAATTGCTATCCAGAACTTTCCGGAAGGTGCGGTTGTTTCCATGCCACTTCGCGGGCTGGGCACCTCCAAGCTAAAGTCTTTTGCATTCGGAGCCCAGAGCGGAATTGTGGAACCTTTGGCGGCTTTCGTTACTTTGCTGCTTACAGGTCTTGTTGTTCCATTTTTGCCATACCTGCTTAGCTTTGCGGCGGGTGCAATGCTTTACGTTGTCGTGGAGGAGCTTATTCCAGAGGCATCTTCCGGTGAACATTCCAACGGGGGCACGCTTGGCTTTGCGGTTGGATTTATGCTGATGATGGTTTTGGATGTGGCGCTGGGCTGATTGTTGCGGCCTGCTTGTGTTGCAATGTTTGTGTTACAATGTTTGCGATGCAATGATTCTGCTGGGCTTTTGCGGTGGATTTGAGGATTTGAATCTTGCGCAATGCGACTGCTGGTTATACGGGCTGCCTGTTTCGGGCCTGCTTTGTTATTTGCCTTGGAGGGGATTTTGAAGAGACAGACACTTAGAAAGATTTATACTTTTCTTACGGGATTCTTTTGCATAGGATTAATCTGTTACCTTTTCTTTGGTGACAGATTGAATTTCATGTTTTTTGGCAGCGCTAATGTGGAGCCTTATTCTGCTTTTTATGCGGAAGTTAAAAGTGGGGAAGTGGAATCTGTTACCATAAACGGTGACAGCCTTAGCTATAAAAAGAAGGGTACAGATGGCACTTTTACTACGGAAAACCCAGAGTCTCCCCTTCTAAAAGAATTCCTTTTGCAGAACGACGTAAAGGTGACAGTTCAAAAGGACGGCCTGGAGATAGTTTCTATAATTCTTGATATTTTCTTCTATATAATATTCTTTGGCGCAATAATTTTTGTCTTTAGGAAGTTCATCTCGCCGAATACCTTTAAGGTTGTGCATAAGACAGGCGTAAAGTTTTCGGATGTGGTCGGAATGGATAACCTAAAAAAAGACATGACGCAGGTAATGGACATAATGAACCATCCTGCCGAATACGCAAAGAGGGGTATACGTATGCCAAAGGGCATCCTTCTTGAAGGTGAACCTGGCAACGGAAAGACTCTTTTTGCAAAAGCTTTGGCCGGTGAAGCAAGGGTAAACTTTATTCCTGCAAAGGCTACAGATTTTGAAAGCATGTTCATGGCTATTGGACCTATGAAGGTAAAGCTCTTGTTCCGAAAGGCCCGTCGTTCTGCCCCCTGCATTGTTTTTATTGATGAATTTGACGGCATAGGCACAAGACGCAATTATTCTGGCAGCGCAATAGAGACAGAAAATACCCGCATTGTTACCGCCCTGCTTAACGAACTGGATGGCTTTGAAAACACAAAGGGTGTTCTTGTCCTTGCCGCAACAAACAGCATCTCTGCCTTGGACGAAGCTTTGGTACGCCCTGGCCGCTTTGACGCAAGAGTGTCTGTTCCCTATCCAGACGAGAATGCCCGCAAAGAACTTATTAAAATGTATACAAAAGATAAAAAACTAACTAACGATTGTTCTTTAGAACTACTGGCGGAAAAATTCAAAGGCTTTAGTTGTGCAAAAATCGAATCTGTCCTGAACCGCTCTCAATTGTTAGCATCTCAAGAAAAACGAACGGAAGTTAGTTTAATAGACATAAACGCTGCAATAAAAGAGCAGTCTGGGGCAAAATGATTTGGACGGTATGCCTTTTTTACTGTGCCCGGCACTACGTGTCCGGTCAGCCTTATCTTTATCCCCGCTTTCCGGGGTTCCGTGGGGCCCTACCCACTCCATTGCCTGCGGCAACTTGCGCCCCTCCAATCGGGCGTAAGCTTTTGGATGAATCTCTTATACAGCGCACCGTAAAACAGACTATTCTCGAAGCCAGAATCACCAAAAACGTCAGCTACCACACATTCCGCCACTCCTTTGTGATTTTACGGGTATCTGTGTAAAATACGGAGACAGAATGGTAAAAACTTGCTATTATGAGTTTTAGGGTCTAGTTTACACTGACACTTTTTGCAGCATAAACTTTTTACCGTGGATACAGAGAAAAAATGTTATGTGGACGTCCGCACAGGGACGCTTATGGAGAATGTATGAAAAAATATATTTTTTTAATTTGTTTTGTGTTTTTTAGTTTTCCTTGTTTTTCTCAAGTAATAAATAATGATTTTTTTCCAAATGACAATGAAATAGATAAACAATGTGAAATTGATATGCAAAAGTGGATTACAAATTATGAATGGCAGTGTTTTGTAGGAAATTATATACAACTTTGGAAAAAACAAATGTATCTAGAAATGGAAAGATTAATTTCTATTATCCCTGAATCTGAAAATGTAATTAGAGAGAATCAAAGAAAATGGGAAGAATCACTTGAATTAAGTTATAAATTGGTATTTGATAAGGTAAATTTAAATGCAATTGGAAGAGAAAATTATATTGGCTGTTTTTCTGAGGGTCAAATAACTCAATATAAAGAACGTGCAAAATATTATTTATGTTTGTTCTATACAATAAAAAATCAAAAATCAGAAGATGGGTGGTATACAGATACACATAAAACTGAATTAGCAAAATAAAATCACATAACAAAGGTTCGTAGCCGACAGCGGGACAGGGCCACTGGCCTACTTTGTATGGAGAAAATATGGAAAAAATAAATTATATAGAAACTGCAATAAAAGAAATTAAATCACCAGAATTTGCTCATACAAAACAAGTTTTAAGGGAAAGAAACGTTATGAAGAACATTTGCAATGATCCTGAAAAATCTGTAAAGGACGCTTTGGATTCAGCTGTAGTGATAGAAGATTTCCTGCCGTCTCCAGCAGAACTTGTAAGAAAAACAGCAAAAGAGAAAAAAACAATTTCAATTGACTCATATTGCATTAAATTCTTTAAGGCAGAAGCTGAGAAACATAATACAAAGTATCAGACTATGATGAATGAAGTGCTTTCTCAATATGCAAAGCACTATGCTACAGTCTGAGTACTTATCGCATAACATGCTTTTTAAGCCAATAAAAACTTTGTCACAAAACTTGCTCTTAGTGTCTTTGGGAGAAGAAATGAAATCAATTCAATTAATCAATGATGATTACAAGGGATGTGTAAATAATATTCGTCATGCATGCAGAGGAATTATAATCAATAACGGAAATGTTTTATTATGCTATGAATCAAATGAAGGTAAGTATATAATTCCTGGTGGCGGGCAAGAAGAAAAAGAATCGCTCGAAAAGTGTTGTGAAAGAGAAATATTGGAAGAAACAGGAGTAATTGTAAAAGTAAAGCAAGCCTATCTTGAAATTGAAGAATTATTTTTAGATTGGAAACATATAAATCATTATTTTATTTGCGATATCATTGAAGACACAGGAAAAGTTCATCTTACAGAAAATGAAAAACAGGCGGGTTATAAAACAGTTTGGCTTCCATTAGAAAAGGCTATGGAAATATTTGGAAATTATGAGAGCTATCATAAAACAAACATTGCAGATTATGGTTTGTACAAAAGAGAATTTCATGCATTAACAGAAGCATACAAAATTATAAAATAAATACAATCAGGACCATACCAATTTTATAATTCTTCAAGATATGCTGGCATTTTTAAGAGTGAATTGACATCAATATATTGTGCCATATATAATGCTATTTATTCTGGAAAAGGTTTTTCTTGAAGCCAAAACTTTAGGAGCAAAGACTTATTCCCAAAAGAGCTTAAAGTAAATGATAAAAAAGTTGTTTGTTTATAATCAGTTCATTCTTGTTTTCATATTAATTGGACTTTTTATATTTCCCAAATTTTTTAGTTATAAAAAAAGTAATGAATATCTCGTACGACAAATCAATTCTTCATATAAAATTTATTTTGCAAACAATACATATATCATTTCTGATTTTACAGGATCTGGTGGTTGGCTGTACGGAGGAATAATATCAGCTAATAAAATTCCAGATATTAACAAACTGAGTAAAAAAGAAATAGATCAAATAATTGAAAATGATTTGGATTATATATTTTCTTCAAAAAGTTTTCCTGACAATGGGCTCTTATATATTCAAAATTTTGATTCCGATAAAAACATAGAAATATGTGCGTTTGAACTATTAGGAACAAGTCTTTTGCACCCAATAGAAATAAATAAAAACGGAGAAATAAGAGAAGAAAATATTTTTACTTGTGCATTGATATATTTTCTTGCATCTTTTTGGATGCTTCCAAATTTTATTTTTTGTATAATATTCTTTTTATATTATTTTATAATATGTATACTTTTTCTAAGATTACAATATAATAATTGAAAAGTGTTTATAGAAAAAAGTAGGCAAGGGCAATATGAGAAAAATATCTTTCCTTTTTATAATATCAGCATTTTTTTTATCTTCCTGTATGACTCAAAAAGACATAATTAAAATGTGTTCCAACAGATGCGAAATCGAATTGGAAAATGCAGAAGTAATCTTATTTGAAGAAGATAAAATAAATTTTTTAGGTGATGGAGATGAATGGATAATAATTGACTTGTCAAAAAGTTTTAATAAATTTGAAAATGCCATACGAGAAAATAAAAATTGGAAATTTTGCCACAAGGATGAAGTAAATATTGATATTTCACATAAATATTTTGAAATACCAGAAGAAGGTTATTATTGTATAATTGATTGGCAGCAACCAGAAGGAAAGAAATTTGATTCATCACAAATCAATGCAGATGAAAGATATTCATATAATTATACAGTGATGATTTATGATCCGGCTACCAAAAAAATATATTCGTATAGTTTGGACACGTGATTGATCTGTAATTTAGCAAGGTTTAATCACAAGCGCACAGGAAAAAAATGAATAAGTTTTATAAAGACATAAACATTCTTTTAACTCTAAGAAATATTTTAATAGCTGCTGGAATAATTTTAGCGGTATTTTCTAACAAAGTTGGGTTGATGATGTGTTTGGAGCTTGGTGCAAATTCCGCACTTGTTCAATGGTTCATTTTATTCATGCTGTTTTTGTTAGAATTCATCCTTTATCTGCATAATTCTATAGCAAAAAAAGTGTTTGTTTTTTCTATTGTAGTAATGTTTGTTGATTTTTATCTTACATATATTTGTATGTTTACTCATACTCCAAATATTTTTACAGCTGATGATTTTGTTATAACTACAAAGCGCTTCTTTTTTTATATGCCTCTAGAATATTATTGGGCAATTCTGCAAGGGTTTTCCTATATTGCCGTGATAGTGCTTAAAAAAAGAAAAAGAATAAATGGTTTTCAAATAAATATTTTAATTAGTTTTTGTAGACTTGTTGTCTTGGTGTTAAGTCTTTTGCCTTTGTTGCTAGATATAAAAAAATGTTTCATAATACTGATAGTGTATTTTATTGTGAGCTTTGCAATAGAAGCCGCAATAGATTTTGTTTTTAAGAAAATTAGAAAAAGAACAGAGGAAAAATGCCGCACGTAACAATAAAATGTTTCCCGGGAAGAACGGAAGAGCAAAAAAAGCTTTGTGCCAAAAGAATATCAGAAGTAATTGCAGAAACATTGGGCTGCAAATTAACAAGTGTTTCTGTAGTAATAAAGGATGTTCCGGAAGCTTCTTGGAAAGAAGAAGTCTGGGATAAAGAAATCAAAGCAGATAAAAATTATTTGTTTAAAGAACCGGGATACACCTGTGAATAAAAAACAACTAAAAGCAATATCAATAGAAGAATTAGACAAGTATTTTATTAACTCAGACAATGAAAAAATTTATTTAAGGCAAAGAGAATTAACCTTAGAGGTCTTGCGGGAAATGGAAGAAATCCAAAAAAGACGCACTGTTAACGATAAGCAAAGAGAGCTAATAGAAAGCTGCCTCGAAAGCAATTATGAATGGATAACTTACACCATCATAGGCAAAACTCTCTCTAACTTGGCAACGAAAGAAGATTCAATAAAAAAATTATTGTTGGAACTTTCTTCTTCCAGTAAAGCCATGGTTCGCTTTAATAACATTGTAAATGCCCAATTGCTAAAAGATAGGGAATTAAAAAAATCAATTTACAACCTTGGGCTAAAAGACAAGAGCCAGAAAGTTCTGGAAAAAACAATTGAAGAGTTGCTTTCAAAAGAAAAAATAAGCAAGAACTTCTTTCCGCAAATAGAAAATGCCATAAGCAGAATAGATAGCAAAGAAAGCAAAAAGTTTTTAAATGCATTTTTAAGAGTAAGCCAAAAAGGTTATTGTGTAGAAAAAGATGGTAACAACCATATATTTTATGTTAAAATAAAAGGCGGATTAAAAAGTTGGGCTATATCAGAAGAGGAATTTAAAAAGATAAAAGTCATTAGGCTTTATATATTAAAAGAACAAATTTTTGATTAGGAAATGGTAAAAGTATATGTTTGAAAAGTTAAAGAGCATATTATATAAAAATCAATTCGATGTATTCTTTGGAAAAGTTTATGAAGATTCCAATCTGCATGGAATTGCCGTAAATTATTATTTTACAAATTCCATTGTTAAAATTCCAAACAAGAATTTTATTGGTTTGCCAGATTACACCTTCAGACTGCTTTTGTATAGTGCACGTTTGTTAAAAGATGAAAAAGAAAGAGAAGTAAGAATATTTGATGGAGAATATGTATTAATTCTTTACAAAAAGGGCAATCAAATATGTGTTTATTATCAATGGAAATATTGTATAAAAAAGATAAGTGACAATTTAATCCATATGGGAAACAGAGCAACGCAAAAGAAGTTGTTTTATAAGGGGTCATATTTGGATTTTATAAAAAAACTTTACAATATTTCTTTGGAACTACAAAAAAAACTTGAAAAATATGGTATAGTAACAGCTGCCGAAGTTGAGCTACCCCAACAAATGGTTATGCTCAAAAAGCATATAGCAAAAATAGAAAAAAGTTTAGCTTAATAGTATTCAAAGGAGAAAGAAATGGATTCAAAAAGAATAGGAGCTTTTTTTGTTGATTTTATAATCACAGCAATCATAATGGATATTCCCTTTATGATTTTAGTAATCTTGCCACTGGTAAAAGGCCAGCAGCCATCAGATGTTATATTAAGAACTTTAATTTCAACCTTGATTGCCTTTTTATATTTAGTCTTGCGTGACTTGCCAAAAAATGGAAGCATTGGAAAAAGAATATTCAAATTAAAAATAATTGATTCCAAAACAAAAGAAGCAGCCTCGCTTAAACAAAGATTTTTAAGAAACATTCCCCTGCTGTTAAACTGGATAGAAATTATCACATTTGTATGTTCCGGGAAAAGAATTGGCGACAGACTGGCAAAAACAGATGTCGTTCAAAAATAATGCTATAGCCAAGAATTGAAATAAAAGCCAATGAATAAAATGGATTTTTTCTTAAGGGACCATAATTTAAATTCAGCTATAATTTATTTGCTGCTGTCTCTGGGTTTTATTTTGTTTACTTTAGGCATTTCGGTTTTACTTGGCAAGGCATCAGATAAAAAGGATAAGGCTACAGAGAAAAAAGATGCAGACAATAAAGAAGAAGTTGATGCTGAATGGCTTTGCTTTGTCGTGAATTTT